>ERZ827488.507-NODE-507-length-58666-cov-9.044582_pt1 | contig 58666 bp, 38 predicted proteins | sample MGYA00519771_ERZ827488 | MGnify/ENA primary metagenome ERZ827488 (study PRJEB31778, sample SAMEA3449323) | human gut metagenome | biome: human gut; feature: human-associated habitat; material: faeces | place: United Kingdom | collected 2010/2012 ... | reverse complement strand
CATCCGGTTTATGGCAACCAAATAAATGGATGAATGATGGAAAATGGTGGTTCCGCTATGGAGATGGAAGTTATCCACAAGGAAAACTTGAAGTACTTGATGGTTCTACATATTATTTCAATAATGCTGGTTATATGGTAACGGATTGGCAAATTATTAATGGAAATTGGTATTATTTTAATACATCTGGTGTTATGTTAAGAAATCGCTGGATAAATAATTATTATGTTGGATCTGATGGGAAAATGTTGGTTAACCAATGGGTTGACGACTATTATGTTGATAACAATGGACTTTGGGCTCAAGATAAAAAAACATATGAACTCGTTAACGATGCCTACGGTACACGTTGTTTCAATAATAAAATTTCAGATTACGAAAAGAATTGTTGGAAAAAAATAACTGGGTATTATTATTACTTTAATCAAAATGGTTATGCTTTAACAGGAACTCAAACTATTGATGCAAAAATATATCATTTTGATTTAGATGGAAAAATGCTTACTGGTTGGTATGAGGAAAATGGGAATATATATTGGCTAGATGAAAATGGGCAGAAATCATCAGGATGGCATTTAGTGAATGGGACATGGTATTACTGGCTTCCAGATACTTTTACTCAAGCTAATTGTGGTTGGCAACTAATTGAGAATAAGTATTACTATTTTTCAAAAGATGGTTCAATGAAAACGGATTGGCTACAAATAAATAATTCTGATTGGTATTATTTAGGAAATGATGGAGCTTGTAAAACGGGTCTTTTAAATATTGATAGCAATGCATATTATTTTTATCAGAAAAATGATGCGAATGGTGGACCAGAAGGCTTAATGGCAAGAAATAGAAAACTAAACATAGGAAATGTGACTGTTTTAGTGGATGATAGTGGTTATGTCTATCGTTCGGGAGTCTCTAACATTTCTTATTTAAGCCAAAAAGATTATAGATGGTCAAATACATTAATCGGTGATTATACAATAGGCGGTACGGGTTGTGTACCGACAACGGCTGCTATGATTATAAATTATTATAAAGGTACAAATTATACACCAGTAGATATAGCCACAAAATTCTATGATGCAGGATATATGAATACATCCACATATCTAGGGTCAAATGGGGATTCATTTCTTGTGGTAAAAAATGAATTTGGATTGTCTTATGAAAATAATCTTAGTTACAATCAATTAATTGGTAGTTTAAAGGCAGGAAAATTAGTGGCGTGTGCAGTTGGTCCTGGTACATTTGTTGGATGGGGATATACACATGAAATATTATTAACTGGTTACAATGATGGTTATGTAACAGTTTACGATCCATTAGACTCAAGTAAAAATGGTTCATATCTTCTTTCATCGATTTGGGGACAACAATCGAATGATAAAGATGATAAAAAGAATGGTGGGCCATTCTTTGCATTCTAAAATTGAAGGAGATTCGTTTTTTGGGGAGGGTAAAATGAAAAAATTTATTTTAATTTGTTTATCATTTTTCATGTTTTCAACAAGTTTTACTGTATATGCAGATGAAGAATATAAAGAAAATAGTTGGAGATATGAAAATGGAGAACCTATCGCGTCGCAAGATGAAATATCCTATGCAAGAAGTTCTGTAAACGCTTGGTCTAAACAAGATGGTGTTATATATAACAGTTTAGGAGATCCAATTCCTAATGCTATTTCAAAAGGAATTGATGTAAGTGAATGGCAGGGTGATATTGATTGGAATAAGGTAAAAAACACAGATGTGGAATTTGCGATTATTCGTTGTGGCTTTGCCGGAGATTATACAAAATATGATGATAAGAAATTTCAAAGAAATGTGAGTGAATGCCAACGCTTAGGAATTCCATTTGGCATTTATTTATATTCTTATGCTGAAACTGTAGAGGATGCAAAGTCTGAAGCTGCACATGTATTAAGATTGTTAAATGGTATGCAGTTATCATATCCTGTGTTTTATGATTTAGAAGAAAATAATGTCATGGCAACTGTTAGTAAATCTACAATTGCAAATATCGCAAAAACATTTGTGAATACTGTAGAAAGCAAAGGATATAGTTGTGGTATTTATGCAAATTTATATTGGTTCAACAACTTTTTAACAGATTCATATTTTGATACAGTAACTAAATGGGTGGCTCAATACAATACGGAATGCACTTATACAAAACCTTTTAGCATGTGGCAAGCTACAAGTAGTGGATATGTTAATGGTATACAAGGTAATGTTGATATTAACATTGGTTTTGATTCTATGAAAAAAAATGGTTGGGTTAATGAGAATGGAAATTGGTACTATTATTCGAATGACGAACAAATACTAACAAATCAGTGGATAGGTAATTATTATGTAGGATCTGATGGTAAGATGCTTACAAATAAATGGATTGGAAATTGTTATGTAGATGCAACTGGTTTATGGAAACCAAATAAATGGATGAATGATGGACAATGGTGGTTCCGTTATGGAGATGGAAGTTATCCAAAAGGAAAATTTGAAGTACTTGATGGTTCAACATACTATTTCAATAATGAAGGATACATGGTAACGGGATGGAAATCAATAAAAAATGATTGGTATTATTTTAATGCATCAGGTGCTATGGCAAAAAGCCAATGGATTGGTAACTATTATCTAGGAAAAGATGGAAAAATGATTAAGAGCCAATGGGTTGGAAAATATTACATGGATGCATCAGGCGTATGGCAACCTGATCGTTGGATTAATAATGGACAATGGTGGTATAGATATGGGGATGGTAGTTATCCAATTGGAAAGTTTGATGTAATTGGAAACAATGTATATTATTTTAATAATTTAGGTTACATGGTTACAGGATGGCAAGAAATAGATGGTGAATGGTACTATTTTAATGCGTCCGGTTCTATGGAAAAAAATACATGGATAGGAAACTATTATTTGGGTCCGTATGGTCAAATGTTGAAAAATCAATGGATTGGTAATTACTACGTTGGTTCAAATGGGTGTTGGATAGCATAACAATTAAAAAAATCTTCATTTGAATGGGTCTTAAGTTAAAAGAATCTATTAAATGAGTATGGCAGTTCAATTTATTGAGTTTGTTATTAAGTACCTGGGTTCTAGTTTTACGAGAATAATCTTCATTATAGTTTTGGATTCCAAGAATTTCAGAGCTTACTTAGAGCCATAGGCATAAATCCATGATATCGAGTATTTAAGAAATGTTAGTCTTGTATATGCAGAATAAGGTTCAATAGAAAACTGTTGATAAGCATCTTGTCACTATAATGATGATAGGGTAAAATAGGTGATTAAAGTACTACTTGTTTCTATGATTCTTTTGAGATTAAGGACTAATGAATTTAATTTTCATTAGTCGGTTAAGCTAGATATTTAATAATCATCTATGTTATATTAATTTCATGATTGGAGATTTATAATGAAAAGGTTATTGATGCATATATTTACTATATTTTTATGTATTGGTGTTACAACACAATCAGTTTATGCAACGAGTTCAGATAATAATGATATTTTAGAGCAAAATTTTGTTGGCTTTGATGAAAATGGCAATTTGAACACTTATAATACTAATGAATTAGAACAGGAAGTTTCGGATGCCATGATGTCTTCATTAGCTGTAATCGATGAAAAAGCTATTACGTATGGAGTTGTTAATTTTAGAGTGAAAGCTTCAGCTTCAGAGATTACAACATACACTAATTGTGAAAATGGACAGCAAGGATATATAAATGGATATTCAATGAGTGATGGTGCTTTCTTAGGATATGAAAATGGTAAAGTAAAATTTAAAGCGGCGGGTGTTACTGGACTGGTCAATCCTTCTGAAGTAGGTATTATTGATTATGATAATACTAAAACAGTTAGCTGCTATAAAACAAGTAATGGTGGTTTATATCATTATGTAGCGAATATTATCACAAATAGTTCCAGTTATTACTCAATAAACTATATTGGAAATATTCCAAGTTATTTATCAAATAATACAACTTATTATAGTTATGACGGACATTATTTTTATACTAGTTATAATAGAATGATTGATGATTATAAGAATGGTGTTTATTCTAATTCAATAAATTCAAATAATCCGCATTATAATTATTTTCAATATTTACCAGCACGTTCTAAAACGTTTTTAACAGCTTCTCAATTGAATCAATATACAACTCAAATGGTTTCAAGTGGAAAGCTTTTAAATGCAGGAAGTAGTTTGATTTCAAATCAGAATACATATGGAGTAAATGCCTTGATTATGTATGCGAATGCTGCTCTTGAAAGTGGATGGGGACAAAGTCAGACAGCTATAAATAAGAATAATTTATTTGGGCATGGTGCAGTAGATAGCAATCCATATTATGGTGCGAATGGATATGCAAGTGTGGATGATTGTATTAAATATCATGCAAAAATGTTTATTTCTGAAGGATATTGTGATCCAAAAGATTATTCTGGACGTTATTATGGTTCTCATTTAGGGGATAAAGAGAGTGGAATCAATGTTAAATACGCATCAGATCCTTATTGGGGAGAAAAGATTGCACATATTTGTTGGAGTGTACAAAATGGATTGGGTGTAACTGAGGCAAATAAATATACATTAGGTATTGCGAATGGTAATGTTACTTTCTATACAAATCCAGGTTCAAATTTATTATTTAATTCTGGAAATTTTTCTTCTTATCCAATTGTTTTGTTAAGTAAATCAAATGGTTACTATAAAGTACAATCGGATCCTACTTTAAATGAAAATCGTACAAGTATTACACAGGATAAAGGAGAGTATAATTTTGATCAGTATTATGCATATGTTAACGTAAATTCTGTTTATGCATTAAATTCAGTACAGAATGGTAATACAAGTGGAAAATGGATTAAAGATGGTCAAGGATATTGGTATTGGTATGAAGGTTCTAATTACGTGACAGGCTGGAAAGAAATCAATTCAGTTTGGTATTATTTTAATACAGCTGGTGTCATGCAGACGAGTCAATGGATAGAAAATTATTATGTTCTAGCTGATGGTACTATGGCAAAAAGTCAATGGATTGGCAATGACTATGTAGATGCGTCTGGTTTATGGCAATCAAATCGATGGATGAATGATGGTCAATGGTGGTATCGTTATGGTGATGGTAGTTACCCTGTAGCTAAATTTGATACAATTAATGGTAAAAAATATTACTTTGATAATTCTGGTTACATGGTAACAGGATGGAAACTTATAGATAAAGATTGGTATTATTTCAATGGTTCTGGATGTATGATAAAAGATCAGTGGATTGGTAATTACTATATAGGAAAAGACGGAAAAATGGCAAAGAGCCAATGGGTTGGAAAATATTATGTTGATGCGTCTGGTGTGTGGCAACCAGATCGATGGATAAATGATGGTCAATGGTGGTATCGTTATGGTGATGGAAGTTACCCAAAAGAAAAGTTTGATGTAATTGGCGATAATGTGTATTACTTTGATAAAAACGGATACATGGCAACGGGTTGGAATTGTATCGATAAAAAGTGGTATTATTTTAATGATTTAGGTATTATGGCTAAAGATATATGGATAGGTAATTATTATGTAGATAAATATGGTGTAATGACAAAAACAAAATAAAAGATGTCTTGATGTTGATTTAGAAGCCTTTTTTCTAAACATATACATGATCTAACTAAGAGTTCGGAATTTCTGAACTCTTATTTTGTTATATTTAATATGGTTATAGTTTGAAAAGACTCCTTAAAATGCAAAGTAAATAGGTTGGATAGATATCAAATGATACGTTTTGCCTTTTTATTTAATGTATGATAAAATTCTTCTGTTATAGGAATACAATAAACTTAGTTGGATTTTCAAGCTTTATATGGATTCTATTAATATAAATATTTGATGATTTTTTTGTTATATTTTAACAAATTTTTAATATAGTTATTATTTTATTTATGAGTGTAATGGTAGAGCGTAGATCCGAATGCTATATCTGACATTTCTTTTTTTGACGTATATAGAAAGGGAATATATGGGTTATTTAGAGGTATATAAGAGTTGGGCTAACGATAATTTTTTTGATGAGGATACGAGAAAAGAATTAAAATGCATTACTTCTGAAAAGGAAATAGAAGACCGGTTTTATAAAGAATTAGAATTTGGTACTGGTGGACTTCGAGGAATTATGGGTGCTGGTACAAATCGTTTAAATAAATATACAGTTGGCAAAGTAACTTTAGGTTTAGGACATTATTTAATGGATAGCTATGGTAAAGATGAATGTATTGAACGAGGGGTCGTTATTGGTTTTGATACAAGAAATAATAGTAAAGAATATGCTAGAGTGGTAGCTGATGTTTTAACGGGATTAGGGTTAAAAGTATATCTTATAAAAGATGCCAGACCAACTCCACAGTTGAGTTTTTCAGTGCCTTATTATAAAGCTTTAGCCGGAGTTGTATTGACGGCTAGTCATAATCCTAAGGAATATAATGGATATAAGGTTTATGATGAATTTGGATGTCAATTGGTCCCAAGTCAGGCTGATCGAGTGATTCAATATGTGAATGAAGTGAAAGATTATCATTCAATAGATTTTGAAGGAAATGACACATTACTTACTTTTATTGATAATACTGAGGAATTTGTTTCAGAAGTATTTAGGCAACAGCGTATCAAAAATGAAATAATAAAGAATAATCTAAATATTGTATATACTCCATTACACGGTTCTGGTAGAATACCCGTTTCTAAAATATTAGAAATGGATGGATTCCATTGTGTTTCGTTGGTTGATGAACAGGCAAATGATGATGGGAACTTTTCTACGGTTAAATCACCGAATCCTGAAGATAAGGAAGCTTTAACTTTAGGGATAGAATTAGCTAAAGAGTTAAATGCGGATATTGTATTAGGTACAGATCCAGATTGTGATCGTGTGGGTATTGCGGTTAAAGATGCGAATAATGAATATAAATTATTAACAGGAAATCAAATTGGTTCATTACTAATGGATTTTATTATTCGTCACACAGATTTAAGTGAACTAGAAAAACCTGCCATTGTAAAAACGGTCGTGACTTCTGAATTAGGGGCAAAGATTGCAGAGAAAAATGATATTGAAGTTTTTTCGACATTAACTGGATTTAAGTTTATTGGTGAGAAGATTACTCAGTTTGAAAAAGCAAAAGATCAAGATGATTTATCAAGAAACTTTGATTATTTGTTTGGATATGAAGAATCTTATGGGTATCTTTGTGGGACTCATGCTAGGGATAAAGATGCCGTTGTTTCAAGTATGTTGATTTGTGAGATGGCTGCAGAAGCTAAGAATCAAAATAAAACATTGATCGATCTATTACATGATATTTATAATGAATATGGTTATTATAAAGATGTTTTAGAAAGTTTCATATTAAAAGGAAAAGATGGTGTTGAAAAAATTAATGAGATGATGAATACTCTACGAAATGAATGTCCATTTGCGGATGTTGAGAAAATATCGGATTTTAATAAAACAACATTTGAAGAGCATGGTTTTGGAACATATCCAATTTCAAATGTATTGAAATATGAATTAAAAGACGGTTCTTGGGTAGCTGTTAGACCTTCGGGAACTGAACCTAAAATTAAAATTTATTATAGTATTAGAGGAAATGATGAATCGGATGCAAATGTTCGATTTGAGATGATTCAGAATTTAATTAAAACAAGAATGGGATTATAGAAAACCAGGGGGTATATTATGCATATTATTTTACTTTCAGGAGGTAGTGGTAAACGTTTATGGCCATTATCTAATGATGTTCGTAGTAAACAATTTATAAAATTATTTAAGAATGAAAATGGAAAGTATGAATCTATGGTACAAAGAGTGTATCGTCAAATTCATACTGTGAATTCGGATATGGAAGTTACAATTGCGACAAGTAAGTCACAAGTGAGTGCGATTCGTAATCAACTAGGAAACAAGGTTTCCATTTGTTTAGAGCCTTGTAGAAGAGATACATTTCCAGCAATTGCTTTAGCGGCTGCTTATCTAAAAGATGTACAGGGATTAAGTGAAGAAGATTGCGTCGCCGTTTGTCCAGTGGATCCCTATGTAGATAATACTTATTATCAGACTGTACAGAAATTAGAGGAAGTTGTAAATGAAGGACAATCAAATTTAGTTTTGATGGGAATAGAACCAACTGTTCCTAGTGAAAAGTATGGATATATTATTCCTGTGGAAAAGAATGAAATCAGTCGTGTAGCTAAATTTACTGAAAAGCCAGATACAGAAACAGCTAAAGAATATATTAAACAAGGTGCATTATGGAATGCAGGTGTATTTGCGTTTAAATTGGGATATTTATTAAATAAAGCACATGAATTAATTGATTTTGTGGATTATGCAGATTTATTTAAGAAATATGATACATTGACAAAAATTAGTTTTGACTACGCAGTTGTTGAAAACGAACCTAATATCCAAGTGCTTAGATATGCTGGGCAATGGAAAGATGTTGGTACTTGGAATATGATGGCTGAGGTTATGGCCGATAAGACAAAAGGTGATGCAATCTTAGATGATACTTGTAAAGATACAAATGTCGTAAATGAATTAAATATTCCAATTCTTTGCATGGGATGTAAAGACATGGTTGTTGCTGCTAGTGAGGATGGTATCTTAGTTTCTACAAAAGAACGTAGTGGCTATATGAAGCCATATGTAGAAAAAATAGACAATCCAAGTATGTATGCAGAGAAATCTTGGGGCACTTTTACGGTAATCGATAATCAGGAAAATTCAAAAACAATTAAGATTGAAATGAAGCCAAATGCTGAAATGAGTTATCATTCACACTCCTATAGAAGTGAGATATGGAATATTATTTCAGGAACTGGTAAAGTTTGTATAAATGGTGAATCTAAAACTGTTAAAGCAGGGGATGTCGTACAGATTCCAGTGAATACTAGACATAGTATTAAGGCAAATGAAAAGATGGAAATCATCGAGATTCAGTTGGGTGTATTTAATACACATGATAAGTGTAAGTATTAGAGGTGGTTGAGTATGGCAAGAATTAAATTTATGAATACAGATATCGATAATCTTACAATGGCGGAAACGTTAAATGAAATCGACAAATTGATTCAGAAAAAAAATTGTTCATATGTTGTAACACCTAATGTGGATCATATTGTTCGTCTTGAAAAGGATGAAGAACTTCAAAAGGTTTATAAAAATGCTTCTTTGATTTTAACAGATGGAAAACCTCTGATTTGGATTTCAAAATGGTATAAAACTCCAATAAAAGAAAAAATATCGGGGTCTGATTTATTCCCTAGAGTGTGTCAATTAGCAGCCAACAAAAATTATACAATGTATCTTTTAGGGGCTGCAGAAGGTGTTGCAGATACAGCGGCAAAAAATTTAATGAAAAAATATCCAGGATTAAACATTGTTGGAACATATTCTCCTCCATTTGGATTTGAGAAAAATAAACAGGAAATGAACAAAATTAAAACACAAATTCAAGATGTTCATCCAGATATATTGATTGTTGGTTTGGGTTGTCCTAAACAAGAAAAATTCATGTATTACCATTGTAAAGAATTAGGTGTGCCTATTTCATTTGGCTTAGGTGCAAGTATTGATTTTGAAGCTGGTAATATTAAAAGAGCTCCAAAATGGATGAGTAACCATGGATTAGAATGGTTATATAGATTTTCAAAAGAACCAAAAAGATTATTTAAAAGATACTTTGTTGATGATTTAAAAATAATCCAAGTGGCAAGGAAGTATAGATAAGATGCGTGATTTGGGTAAACAAAATATTTTATTTTTTACTAGAACCATGGAATTGGGTGGTACTGAAAATGTAATATTACAATGGTGTGAGACATTTAAGCCACTTGTTAATAAAATTGTTGTGTGTTCTTGTGGTGGTGTAAATGAAAAAAAATTAAAAGAATTGAATATTAAACATTATACCATTCCTGATATTGATAATAAAAATCCATCTTGTATTCTTACTGTAAGCAAGATGCTAAAAAAGATTATAAAAAATGAAAATATTACAGTTGTCCATACGCATCATCGTATGGCAGCTTTCTATGTTGCTTTTTTAAAAATATATAAGAAGTGCTTGTTTATCAATACAAGTCATAATACTTTTGACAATAAAGTGAAATTTACTAGATATGCCTATAAACATGCAAATTTAGTGGCTTGCGGTGAGATGGTAAAAAAGAATCTAGTGGAAACTTTTGGCTTACCAGAAAAGCAAGTAACAGTTATTCATAATGCTGTTAAACCTTTTGTTGATCAAATAAAAGTGGATCCATTTATTAAACAATTGCATGATGAAGGCTTTAATGTAGTAGGAAATATTGGTAGACTTTCTGAACAAAAAGGAATGGAATATTTTATTAATGCGATTCCTACCATTAAACTTTGCATGAGCAATGTGAAATTTGTGATTGTTGGAACTGGTGAAGATGAAAAGAAACTAAAGGATTTAGTTACAGAATTAGATTTGAAAGATGATTGTTACTTTCTAGGATATCGATCAGATGTTCAAAACCTAATGTCACAATTAGATTTAGTTGTATTAAGTTCCTTGTGGGAAGGTTTGCCATTAACGCCAATTGAAGCTTTTTCAGTTGGAAGAACGGTTGTTGCGACAGCTGTTGATGGAACGGTTGAAATTGTCAAAGATGGTATCAATGGATATTTAGTTTCTCCAAAGAATAGTTTGGAAATTGCTGAAAAAGTGGTTGAAGTTTTGCGAAACAAAGAACTTAGAAATAGTTTTGAAAAAGAAGCTTTACAAACTTATGAAGATGATTTTTCATTTAATCAATTAAAAAACTCTTACAAAAGCTATTATGAAAGTAGGTTAGTATGAAAGAAGTAACTATGCATAAGAAAAGTCTAGGAAATAACATGTCTAAGCCAGTGAAATGTATTTATTATAGTTTGGTGTTATTTGGTAATGCCATCTGGAATAAATTACCAAGTAGACATTTACGTAAATGGTTTTATCAAATGTTAGGCGCAAAAATTGGTAAAGATTGTTTTCCAAGTCGAAGAGTAGAGATATTATTACCTATGGGCTTAGAGCTTGGAGAAAGAGTTGCAGTTGGATGGTTTGCTGAATTAGATGCTAGGGCTGGTATCAAAATTGGTAACGATACTAATGTTTCTAGTCATGTAAAATTAATTACTGGATCTCATGATGTGGATGATAAAGAATATACGGCTGATTTTAAACCGATTGAAATTGGGCATCATTGTTGGATAGGAACAGGTGCTATTGTTTTACAAGGTGTAAAAATTGGAGATGGAGCTGTTGTAGCTGCAGGTGCAGTAGTTACAAAGGATATCCCAGCTAATGAAGTGTGGGGTGGGGTTCCTGCAAAGTATATAAAAAAGAGAAATATAAATCTTGATTATAAATTAGGCAGGTTACAATTCTTTCATTAATAAATTAGGAGGTGCATTTATTTGAATGATTTAATTAGTGTAATAGTACCAGTGTATAATGTTGAGAAATATCTTAGACAATGTTTAACTAGTTTAGTTAATCAAACATATAGAAATATTGAAGTGGTTATGGTTGATGATGGCTCAAAAGACAGTGGTGGTTTGATATGTGATGAATATGCAAAAAAATATCAAAATTTTTCAGTTGTTCATAAAAAAAATGCTGGATTAGGAATGGCTCGTAATACAGGCTTAGAGTATATAAATGGTAAATATGTTGTATTCGTTGATTCAGATGACTATGTAGAAAACACTTTAATTGAAAATTTGTATAAAAATTTATTAAAAAATAAGGTTGATATGTGTAAAGGTGGATTTAAAAGATTCACTGATGCGAATGAAGTGATTTTTGAACGTAAATATAATGATGTGTTATACGAAGGTGATAAAGCTAAAACTGAATTATTACCACGCATGATTGGAAGTTCTCCTTTAGACCATGATAGTATTGAAATGTGTGTTTGGGGTGCTATTTATAATGCTAATATTATAAGAAATTTTGGTGTGAAATTTCATTCAGAACGAGAATTTATATCTGAAGATCTTGTTTTTAACATTGATTATATGCAGTATGCAAATGGTGCGTGCACGATTCCAGATACAGGCTATAATTACCGTGTAAATTTAAAATCTTTAAGTACAAGTTATCGTCCTGACAGATTTGAAGCTTGTAAATTTTTATATTTAGAAATGAAAAGAAAACTTCAAAATTTAGGATATGATGAAGATGCGTTATTAAGACTAGATCGAACATTTTTTATTTACTTAAGGATGTGTATTAGACAAGAGAAGCCATCAGCATTAAAAGAAAAGAAAAAAATTTTAATTAGTAACATAGATAAAATTTGTCAAGATCAGGTCGTTGTTGATGTAATTAATAATTATCCCTCTAAGTATCTTGGCTTTAGTCAAAGATTATTTTTGAATTTAATTAAGGGGAAACATTCAAATATTTTATATATATTAGCTAAAAGTGAAAAACTGTAATAGGAAATGGGGGTTGCAAGTGGTGGAACTTATTAATAATAAGAAATTATTGAGAATATTATACATAGTAACAATGACACTAGCTTTTACAACTAGGTATGGTGATTTAGAAATAGGTTTTACAATTCAAATATTTATTGGCTTATTTTGGATTATATTAGGGGTTTTGAAATTTAAGGATAATGGCTATTGTTTCAATGGAAAAAATGATAAACAACTTCCTAAATTTATATTTTTATACATGCTACCACATGTTGTAATACAGGTTTATACTATAGTTTTAATGTTATTTGGAAAAGTTGATTGGGGCTATTTTACAACAAATTTAACAGTTTATGTACCAACTTTACTTGCCATAGTTGCGATTTATTTAATTGGAATTAATGTTTACTGGTATACATTTTTAGCTTTATTTTTATCGTGGTGTTTATCTGTAGTAATTAGTTTGATCTGTAAAGGTCCTGCTATTTTTACTCATGCAATTATACAGGCATATATAAATCCGCTTGATCAAACAGGAGGGTTATCTATAAATTACTTAGAATTACATGATCTTGTATTAGCAATTGGATATCTTTTAATTTATTACTTGTTTACGAAGCATAAATTAGAAAAGAAAGAAAAAATTATTTTAATATTTACAATTGTGATTATGATATTAGGGATGAAAAGAGTATCCGTATTAGGATTAATATTTGTATTAATATTCTATTTCATTTTAAAAAAAGTACCTTCTGAGAAGCAGTTTAAAGTGTGTTTTATTCTAGGTGTGACTATATTTGTTCTCAGCTATTTATTTATATATGTATTATCGGATGGTAATATTTTTTATGATGTAATTTCGGATTTAGGCATAAATGTGATGGGACGCAATTATTATTATCAGGCAATAATGAAATATGCTACATTTAGTCCTGGTTTCATTGGAATTGGGCGTAATGTGGTAACAAAAATTTTAAACTCTGAATTATCTTATTTGAATGTTGGTGGAGTACATAGTGATATCATCAAAATGTATGTTGAAAATGGATTTATTTTATTTGGCTTATGGTTATGGTATCAATTGATATTTATGTTGAAGTTCTACAAAAAAGAGTACGGAGATAATGTTGCAATTCTTTATTTTGGATTTTTAATTTATTTGTTTACACTATATTTAACAGATAATGTTGAAGTATATTTTATTTGTCAAATTCTTGTAACCATGCTTCCTATTACTTATGCTTTGAAGCAGAAAGGAAATAATTGTCGTGAGTTTGAAAGAATTAATTAATAGAATTATTTATCCACATTATTATAGTAACGAAGCTTACATAAAATATTTACGTAGCGGTGGAGCTAGAATTGGAGATGGTACTTTTTTCTATGGCCCAAAAGAACATCCTGTTGATGAAACATCATTACAATATGTAGAAATCGGAAAGAATTGTAGAATTACTTCAGGTGTGACAATATTAGCGCATGATTACAGTTATGCTGTTCTAAGACCCGTCTATCATTGTATGTTTTGTAAAAGTGGAATTACCAAAATTGGGGATAATGTTTTTATAGGTATGCATTCTATCGTCACGATGGGAGTTACAATTGGGGATAATGTAATAATTGGAGCAGGTAGTGTTGTGACAAAAGATATTCCATCAAATGTTGTTGTGGCTGGAAATCCAGCAAAGATAATCTGTACATTAGATGAGTATTACGAAAAGAATAAGAAGAAATTTCCCAAATACGCTGCGACTGTGTACAACCGTCAAAAAGAGATTTTAGGACGTGATTTAAATGAATCTGAAATGGGATGGTATATTGCATTATGGGATTCAGACCTACGTAAGGAAGTTATATCAAATTTACGTGTAGATGGTGATGATTCTAACGAGGTGTACAATGATGTTATTAATTATCCATCAATATATTCTTCGTTTGATGAATTCAAAGCTAAGATTATACAGGAGGAAGATGAAAAATAGATAAGATGAAAGAAAAATTTAGTTATTTGATAAAAAATACAGGACTTTTATTTATTAGTAATTTTGCGTCAAAAATTCTTGTGTTTCTTTTAGTACCATTTTACACTAGTGTTTTAACAACAGTTGAATATGGAACTTATGATTTGCTTTATACAACTGTACAACTTATAACGCCTATTTTGACTCTAAATATTGTTGATGCAGTAATACGCTTTTCAATAGATAGTGAACGAGAGAACCAAAAAAATGTATTTACTGTTGGCGTGAAGTATTTTGTTATTTCAACGTTTCTTATAATAATATTAAGTATTGTACTTACTTTTACAAATGCTTTGGGTTCATTCTCAAATTATAACGTACAGTTCTTTTGGATTTTTATTGCATTTTCACTTAATAATTTTATATGCCAATTTGCACGTGGTATTGAAGATGTTAAAGGTGTTGCAATATCAGGAATTATAGGTACTGTCGCAATGATTGTATTAAATGTAGCATTACTATTATGGCTTAAATTAGGATTGGTTGGATACTTTTATGCAATGACATCGTCTTTATTGTTTCCTGCACTTTTTCTGATATATAGAGATAAAATGTGGGACTATTTTGATTTAGAATATGTAACATTAAAAGTAGATCGATGCGAAAAAGAAATGTTAAGCTATTGTTTGCCTTTAATATTTATTAATCTTAGTTGGTATATAAATAATGTATCCGATAGATATGTAGTTACATATATGTGTGGACTTGAAGAAAATGGAATTTATTCTGTATCCTATAAAATACCAGCAATATTAAATGCTGTTCAAGTGGTCTTCATTCAAGCATGGCAATTATCTGCAGTTAAAGAATATAGTTCTAACGATGGAGAACCTTTTTATAGAAAAACATACCAAGGAACTCAACTGATAATGACCATGCTATGTGCAGTATTGATTTTGATTACTAAACCATTATCAAGATGCTTATTTGCTAATGAATTTTTTTCTGCATGGCAATATGTACCAGTCCTTTTGATTTATATTGTATTTAATACATTATCAGGTGTATTAGGAGGTGTGTTTTCAGCAACGAAAGATTCCTCCTTATTAGCATGGACAGGTATCATTGGTTCTTTGATTAATATAGTGTTAAATGTTGTTTTGGTTTATAAAATTGGAACAATGGGCGCAGCGATAGCTACAGTATTATCAAGTATTACTATATGGTATATGAGATTTAAGGCTTCAAAAAAATATATGGAATTAAAAGTTAATTTAGTTAGACATTGCATACAATATATGATTTTGTTTGTACAAGCTTGGGCTATGATAAAAATTAATGATTTTAAAATTAATTTACTTTTTCAGGTATTAAGCATATGCTTAATACTGTTGTTAAGTATTAAAGAAATAAGGAGTATGAAAGAATGAAGTTATACGAAATTAAAATGTACTTAAAAAGATTAACTATTGTAAAATATATCTTAAAAAAGAAACATGATAAAGAAGAAGCATCAAAACAGTTTTCATTACAAAATGAAGGGTTTAATATAATTAAGAATGTTGAGAATGCCCTAACTAATTTTAATGTACCTTTTTTTGCAGATTATGGTACTTTATTAGGTATAATTCGTGATCATTCATTTATAAGTTGGGATAATGATTTAGATTATGGACTACTGATTGATGAATCATTTGATTGGAACTCATTTGAAAAGTATTTAAATCAAAATGGATTTGAGAAAAAAAGACAATTTGAGCTTAATGGAAAAATAAAAGAGCAAACATATAGCGAGATAAATTTGGGCTTAACTATTGACTTTTTTAGCCATCAAAATTGTGGTGATAAAAATATTACTTACGATTTCTACAGAAAAGAAAATCACATTTATCATAGCGAACAAGAATTTCATGTAAGAAAAGCAGAATTGATTAAAATAAATGGAATTAAAACTGTGGATTTTCTTGGGACTACGGTTCACGTACCACAAGATGCGGAAGAATACTTAGCTAACGTATATAGTAAGAATTGGAGAGTACCTGATCCAAATTGGGTTGATGGTGCCGAAAATCCACATTCTGTATTCTTTGATACTCAGGAAATTGGAAAAGGTATTTTTTATAAATAACGAAAAATATCTTATTTAAAATTATTAAACATGATTTGATTTTTTGTAGTAGCAAAATATTCAAACAAATTTATAATCGACATTAATATTGTCGATTTTCTTTTTTGTTAGGAAATTTCATGCTCATAGGAAATAAAAAGATGTAAACTCAAGACGCTATTCATGTATAATAAATATAGTTGAATTATCATAAACGAGGAAGATGGAGATAGGTATGAAAATTATTAATGTTGGGTTGAGCGTATTAATTTCTGTGGGATTGGCTATTTCACCAATTCATGCTAATGAGTTCGATGCTACGGATGAATCAAATGAACAAAGTGTTGTTAATAATGATGATACTAGTTCTAATGAGGAAGTTGATTCAAATTCTGAAACTGTACAAGTACAATCTATAAGTGTAAGTACAGATGATAACACAACGGAGTATTCTTTAGATGAGAATGAGGTAAAAAATATTAAGCTTGTAGTAACAAAGATATTTAAGGATGGTTATACTGAACAAACTACAGATTATCAATATGATATTTATGGTACTTCTAGTAATCTGTATCTTTCTAATGCGAGTGGATCACTTCAAAATAATATAACGTATAAAGGTAGTGATAATGAAATAAGTGTTACTAAAACCTCGAAAGGAACGGGGTCTTTTAGTGTTGAAGTTCATGTGGATGGATTGTCTAGTACTTGTACTTTGCAATTTGATGGAACAAATTCCGTAAATGTTACTTTAGATACTGGCGATGGTCAATTTGAAGATGGTACAACCACATATACCTATAAGTGTGATATTGGTGGTGAATATATAAGTCCAGCTGTTGTTGCTCCAAAAGGATATAGTTTTGTAGGATGGTATGATGAAAATGATGTAGAAATGCATGACCATGAGCTAAAATCGGATACTACATTTTATGCGAAATATAAAAAAATATGTAGAGTGACTTTTGATGCGGGTAAGGGGCATTTTGAAGATGGAACGCAAACATATACAATTCAACCAAAATATGGTTATCCTCAAATGTATAAAGATGTAGTGGCTCCGGAAGGATATAAATTTATTGGTTGGTTTGATAAAAATGATGTTGAATACAAGGAACATTTATTTACAGAGAATACAACGTATTATGCGAAATATATAAAACTTTGCAAAGTAACTTTTGATGCTGGAAATGGTCATTTTGAGGATGGTCAAAATGGCGCAATAAATTTGGATGGGGTTAGGTGAATTTGCTCTCCAAGAATTTAAGGGGCGGCATATACCCCAAAACGGTTTATAGCTGATATTGGGCTCGGACAACATTTTGTTGTTCGGGTCCTTTTTTCAACCATTTTAATGCTTCTGTCATCCTTGTCGATTTCAAAATCGATGCCTTTTCTAAGATCAGCATACATCCGTTTCTGAATCGCTCCCAGCTTTGATAACCACTGGTTGCTTTCGTAACCAATTTGATGATTGCGTTATGATTCTCCAACAATGCATTGTTGATTCTTTTCTGTTCTACAGTAATTTCTACTGTGTCTTTTGAAACGATACAACAGTAATTAAAGGCGTGTTTCAAAACAAAATAATCCGAGTTTCATTCATGTAATCCTGGAAGACATTTATATCTGAATGAAGAACATAAATGTATAACAACAATCTTATAATTCTATAATAACGTATATTAATCCTCTTGAAAATCAACAATTGCATAGCTACAGGTACTAAAAAAGCCCCAAAATAATTTGGAGCGAATTTTTAGCTGCCTAGCACACTGCCCTATGTAATCTTAAAGCAGATCTAAACCCCAACTATTTTTATATAGTCGTCAAAATACAGTTACTGTAGATGTGGAAGAGGATGCGTATCCTTATTATAAAGAGCCAATGAGTCCAGAGGGTATGATGTTTATTGGTTGGTTTGATATAGATGGTAATTCTTATCAAAAAACTACTATTAAAGAGGATACAACTTTTTATGCAAAGTATGGAAAGACAATCCATGTTACTTTTGATGCGGGTAAAGGCCACTTTGAAAATGGTGATAAAACTAAAATTGTAAAAACACCTGAAGGAGTAAGCGTGTATGGTGGTAGTGTTATTTCACCAGATGGTATGGTGTTTGATGGATGGTATGATGAGAATGGAAAATCACTTTATTGGAGTGATTTTAAAAAGGATGTCACTTATTATGCTCATTATGTAAAGGCTTTGACAATTACTTTTAAAGCTAATGGGGGAATAGGTGATACATTCACTGCAACGGTAGGAGAAGGTAACTTTTACTCTAGTGAAAATTTTGATTCTAAGTTTACACATCCGGATGGAAAAGTTTTGATTGGATTCCAAGATGAAGAAACAGGCCAGTTTTATAAATTAGGTTATGGATATCAGTTCTTTAATGATGCCACGCTTTTAGCACAGTGGGCAGATCCAGTTACTGTTACTTTGGATTGTAATGGTGGTACAACAAGTAAGGGTAGTTTGGTACAGGAAACTTGGGCTAAAAATACAACTCTATCATATGATTCAATTTTAGATGAAAAACCAGTCAAAGAAGGCATGATTTTTACTGGATGGCATTTGGATTCTGTTGATGGGCCAAAGATTGATCCACACACAATCATTTTTGATAGAGATACGGTAGTTTATGCTTCCTATTCGAAGGCAGTTCACATAAATATAAATTTAGATGCTTTAGGTATGGAATCTAAATCGATTGAGGTTGCCAAAGGGGAAAGTGTAAAATTACGTGATGTTTGTCATGTAAGTGAACCTGAAGATAAAGAAATTGTAGGTTATAGGATTGATGGTACAAATACTATAATCGATGAGAATCAAGAGTTGGTATTTGATAAGGATATAAATCTTACGGCTGTAGTTAAGAATAAAATAAAATTAACGTATGATTCAAATGGTGCTGGATTTGATTCAATCAATGAATATGTATCTAGTAATTCTAGTTATTTTTATAATGTTTTCGATAAAACTTCAAAAGGAAAATATTTTGCAGGTTGGGCTGCTAATTCACCAGATGGAGTCGTCTATACTTCGGCTACTAGTGGTATGCCATTTACGGAAGATACAACGTTATATGCAGTATGGAAAGATGGTTGTACAATTCATTTGGATCTTGGAGAAGGCGTCAATGGATCTATACGAAATGGAGATGTAGTAAAAAAGGGAACTTCATTTAGTTTAGATGATATAAGAGTCGAACAAAGTCTAAATGGTAAAAAACTAGCTGGATGGCGTATTGATGAGGATCCAAAAGTTATCGGTGTGTATTCATTTTTGATTATAAATAAAGATATAACGGTACATGCTGTATGGGAAGATGTAACGAATATTACTGTTACAGTAAAAGATCCAGAAACAGATGATGTATTGTATACATATGAAATTGAAAAAGGTACTTATTTTAGAGATAACGATAAAATAAAAAAATTTCTTCCAAAAGGAAAAGCTTTGTTTGGATGGACTTTAGATAAGGACAAGAAGGATATAATATCTCAATACAATTCGACTTTTGATAAGGATGTAGTTCTATATCCAGTCTATGTTGATAATGTAAAGATTACTCTTGATTGGGGAAGTGAAGGAAAAGGGTATTTGAATCCTTCAACAGACAAAGTAGATATGAACACTTTAGAATGTGGTAAGGGATTATCAATTCCATACTTTAACTATACAATTCTCAAGTCTCCAAAGGGTAAAGCTCTTGCTGGTTGGAGAATTGACGATACAGATGATGTGATTTCAGCTGGAACTACATATACAAATTCGAATTATAAAGTGTATAAAGATACAACTCTGCATGCGATTTGGAAGGATACAGTAAAGATTACTTTGAATGCGAATGGTGAAAAGTTTGCGAATAATCAGGAAGTCATTGAAAAGGAATATATAAAAAACAACGATTTATATTCTTATAAACCTCAGTATCCTTGGGAACAAAAGAATTTAGATGGCACTAAAGTAATAACAGGATGGAGAGTAGGTTCACCAGATGGTCCAATCATGACAAAAAAACTATATAATGAGTTTGATAAGGATACTACCTATTATGCGGTATGGGGTGATTTAATTACGATTACTTTTAAAAATAAAGGTATCAAGGTACGTGAATTTGATAATACAAATGATTGGACATTAAGAAATGTTTATGCATTAATGATTTTGATGATGAAACATTTTTAGGCTGGTATAATACAGAAACGGGTGAAAAATTAACGGAAGATACAGTCTTCACAAAGGATTGTGTATTTGAGGCTAGAACCAAAAAGGGACCTGTAAAAATCACATTAGATTATAATGGTGGTTCTGGTAAATTGAATGAAGTAACTACAATGAGTGGTTATCTTACAAATGACATGTTGAATGATCCATATATTGAGGCACCAGATGATAAAGTGTTTGTGGGATGGTCCTTTGAAAAAGATGGAAAAATCTTAGGATATGAATCTTATGATCCTTACTATATTATGAATCAAGATACAACTTTATATGCAAAATATGAAGATGAAGTAACACTTACAATTCATGATAATGGCGAGACGTATATAGAAAAAGTTCCAGTGAATGAATGGATGATGTTCATACATGGTGATTATTGTGTAATAGATGGAAAAACATATTATTCTGGCCAATCTCTAAAATTCACAAAAGATACGGATGTCTATTTAAAAGAAAGTACAAGTCTTTCAACTGTTTATGTTAGCCATAAGGATTTGACAAAGTTAAGTGGAAATGGATATGGTTGGGCTGCAGTGAACTGTTTTATTAAGTGGCATAATTATAGCTATAATGTAAAAGAAACACCAGGAAAAGAAGTGAATATTGAGTTAGATGAGTCATTTGTTCCAAAAGGTATGAAGTTTGATAAATGGCAGACAGTAGGTGATATCACGATTAAGGATCCTACGAAGAAAAAGACTTCGTTTATCATGCCGAAAAATGAATTGGGTAAAACATATGAGATCTATGCGACATATAAACCAATCATTCCACTACAGTTTGAAAAAGAAAGTATAGAACTAAATAAGTCAGAAAGAAGTCAGCTTAAGGTTAATGGGGATTATGAAACATTGACATGGTCAAGTAGTGATTCGTCTACAGTAGAAGTGGATCAAAGTGGCAATATTCATGCTCTGAAGAGTGGTAAGGCTACAATAACAGCAAAAGATAATTCAGGACAATCCATTTCTTGTGTTGTGACTGTCACAAATAAATTGAAGAATTTAACTTTAAATGAAAAAGAACTTAACTTAAAGGGTAAGACTGAGAAGAAATTAAATGTGACTTTAACTCCAAAAGATGCAGATTCAGAGAAGCTTACTTGGACATCTAGTAATGAAGGTGTGGTAAAAGTAAGCGAAGATGGAACTTTAACGTCTGTTTCTTGTGGTGAAGCTATAATCACAGTAAGTAGTGAGAGTGGTTTAAAAGATAGTTGTAAAGTGAAGGTAAGTCATGATTGGATATTAGAATCTAAATTGGATGCGACTGCAGAGAATGAAGGTAAAAATGTTTATAGATGTAGTTAGTGTAATGAAACGAAGGAAGAAACAATCCCAAAACTTTCAGGAAAATGGGTAACCGATAGTCATGGTAAGTGGTATCAATATTCGAATGGCACTTATGAAAAATCTGGATTCAAACAAATTGATAATCATATTTATTATTTCCAAAGCAATGGTTATGTACAAGTAGGATGGTTATTATTAAATAATGACTGGTATATGTTTGATTCAGAAGGTGTAATGATTACTGGATGGAATGGTTCATACTATTTCGATGAAAACGGAAAGATGATGAAGAATGCATTTACTCCTGATCATTATTATGTTGGAAGTTCTGGTGCTTATTTAACTAATTGTTGGTTTAAACATGATGGTAAAGATTATTATGCAGATAACTATGGACATATAGCTAAAAATAAGTGGATTGGATCGTATTATTTAGGTTCGGATGGAACTATGGTTACTAATACATTTACTCCAGATGGCTATTATTGTGGATCTGATGGGGCTTATGTCACAAATTGTTGGATTAAAGTAAATGATACAGATTATTACATGAATGCAGCTGGAACCGTGACTAAGAATGCTTGGGTAGGTGATTATTATTTGGATAATAATGGCTATATTGTAAAGAATGCTTGGATTGGTGCGTATTATTTAGGCTCTGATGGTAAGTATGTAAGAAATGTGTTTACTCCAGATGGCTATTATTGTGGATCTAATGGAGCTTATGTCACAAATTGTTGGGTCAAAGTGAATGGTAAGTATTACTACATGAATGCAGCTGGATCTAGAGCAAGCAATCAATGGATTGATGGTACATATTATGTGGATGCAGATGGATCTATGTTAACAAATAGATGGATCGATGATTCAAATTATGTAGGTTCTGATGGTAAAAAGACAACAAACACTTGGGAATCTGTTTCTGATGGATGGAAGTATAAGTTAGGTGATTCTGGTTATGCTTCACAAAGAATGTGTTTCATTGATGGTCAATACTATGCGTTTAATTACAATGGTTTGATGGCACAAAATGAAATGATTTATGTAACAAATGATTCATATAATAGTGAGAATAAATCTGGATATGTTTATGCGGATGCAAACGGTCATTTAATAAAGGGATGGTACAAAACAGATTATGATCAATGGTACTATTTTGGTGATGATTATCTATCATTCCATAATGGTTTTATTACAATTGATGGTTATACGTATTATTTTAGTGGTAATGCGATGCAAGCATCATTGGACTTTTTAAAGGATGATAAAGTTTATCATGCGGATCAAGCTGGTCATGTGACGTTGGTTGACACTTCAACGAAAACAGGATGGGCTGAATATGAATATTCAACTTATTATTTTTTGAATGGTCAGATTGTGAAAAATCAGATTATTAGTGTGGATGGTAATAAATATTATTTTGATGCAGATGGAAAAAAATACAATGGTTCATTTACTTTTGAAGGTAAAAACTATATCACAGATCAAAACGGAATCATTATCGAACAAGCAGATGGCTGGTACCAATCACTAGATACTGATTCATGGTATTACTTCAAAAATGGTAGTGCTGTTTTTGATGAATTTTTAACTTTAGATAATAATACATATTACTTTAGTACAAATGGTGCAATGCAGACAGGTGTGTTTAGTAAAACTTATTATAATGATTATTATTCGGATTACAAATACTATATGGCTGATAATAATGGACATATAATTTATGATAAAGGATGGATCCAAAATAATTTTGTTTGGTACTATATTGATGGTGATGATGGTTCATTAAAGCTTAATACTTGGTATGAAGAAAATGGAAAGAAATATTATTTCAACTCTCATGCTACATTAGCATATGGTTTGAATGATCTATATGATGATATCTATTATTTCGATTCCAATGGTGTACTAGTTGATAATCTAGGAGAATTTACAGGATGGAAGAATTTCCATAATGTATGGTACTATTCAGATGGAATTTCTCATCGATACACGGGTAAAGTAGGAAATTACTATGTAGACTATGGTGTAATGAAGACGAACTGTATGGTCGATGACAAATATTATGTGGATTACAATGGTGAAATAAGAAAAGGCTGGATTAGTGATGGAAATTCTACATATACTAATTGGTATTATGCAGATCCAACTACTGGTTTACTTGCAAATAATGAATGGAAGCTCATTAATAATCAATGGTATTATTTCCACAATCAATATATGAGTCAAGGTTATTGTACAGTTGATGGAACTATGAATAAATTCGATAATAACGGTGTTTGGTTAGGCGCATTAGCGCCTAACACATGGGAATATTATGAGGATGAGTTGTTTGGCGGATCATGGTATTACATTAATGAAAAGGGCGAATTTAACTATAAAAACAAACTTACAATTAATGGACAAACATACTATTTTGGACGCATGATGCAAGGAGGAATGGGAATGGGTGGCTTTGCACCTTATTTGGCATCTAATTCATTGTGGTATGATTCAGCAACAGATGAATACCATTGGATCAATAAAGATGGAACTGGATTTGAAACTTATGATGGATGGCATAGATCAGATCAAGGATGGTATGCTTATTTTGAGAATGGAAAACCAGTTCAAGGCTACAAAACTATCAATGGTAAGTTGTATCTATTCCCATATGGTTATATGTATACAGGCGTTCTAAATTATAATGGAAAAGCATATGTATGGGATTCAGAAGGAAATAGTGTTTCTTACAATGAAGGTTGGAATTCATATAATGGTCAATGGTATTATATCCAAAATGGAAAAGCATTAAAGAATGTCATGATAGATGGATATTATTTAAATGATTTTTATATCTCAACAGGACTTACATGGGTTAATAGTTTAAAAAGGTTTGTTTTACTGAATAATGGTAAATTAGCTCAAAATGAATGGATTGAATCTAATGGGTATTGGTATTATGCAGACAATAATGGTCGTGCAGTACAGAATCAATGGATTGGCAATTATTATGTAGATAACGAAGGTCGTATGGTTAAAAATGACTGGATTGGAAATTATCATGTAGGTGCTGATGGAAAATGGGATGCTACTAGATAGTAAGCAGTTATTAAAGTAAAGTTTATATGTAAATTTTGGCTTAGGCAATGTATATTGCTTAAGCCTTTTGTTGTTATATGACCCAATAATGATTATATATCTATTTTTAGGGATGTTTTAACATTTTAAATAGTGTAAAATATAACTATACGGGTGAGGTTTATATGAAAACATTAACAACAAAAAAGACAGCTATGATTATCGTAGCGGCAGCCATGAGTATGCAATCTCTTGGCTTAAAAGCTTTCGCAAATGAAATTTGTGAATCTTATGAGGCTGAGGAAAGTACTTCTGTAACACAAGATAAGACACAAGAACAAATTTTAAGTGATGCAGTGTTTGAAGCACAACAAGCACTTATGACAAAAAAAGCTTTGTTAGACCAGGCTTTGGCTGAATTAGATGCTGTAAAGCCTGATTATGAATCAAAAGAATTGGCTTATAATGAATCACAAAATAATGCTTCAAATAAAGAAGAGACTGTTAGTGACGAATTGTTAGATACGATGAAATCAAATCTTCTTGAAATTCAAAGCACAAAAAAAGATTTAGATAAAGCTTGGGAAGAAAAAGATAAGGCTTATGAGGAGTCTGAAAAAGCAGAAGTTGCATATAAAGATGCACAAGAAGAGTTAGAAAAAGCAAAAAAAGCATATGATGATGCTGTAGCAAAAGCAGAAAGTGCTGATCAGGGTGAATTAGAAGCTGCTAAGAAGGCTGTTGAAGAAGCAGAAAAAGCTGTTGAAACAGCCAAGGCTAATTATGAATCAGCTGTGGCTAAAAAAGCTGAGTTAGAACAAGCTGTATTAGAAAATACAGAATTGTTACAAACAGCAAAAGATGAGCTAACTGCTGTCGAGCAGAAAAAAGCTTTTGCTGATGAGGAAATGGGACAACTTCGTTTTACTTTGAAACAATTACAGGATTCAGTTGCTAATGATACTACAGATGAGCAAGTCGCAGAAAAACAAGCTTTAATTGATAAGTATCAGGCTGAATTTGATGGTTTAATGGAAACTGTTAATAATTATGCGATGGAAATCGATAAATTACAGGAAGACATTACAAATATCGAATCTGACAAAGCACAAAAAGAAGCTGAATTAGGTGCAATCGAAGGAAAGATTTCTGAAGCAAAAGCAATATGGGATGCTAAGACAGAAGCTAAAGTTAAGGCTGATGAAGCTTATAAAGAAGCTGAAAAAGCAGTTGAGGACAACAAGGCTGAAAGTGAAAAACTTCAAGTTGTTGTTGACGAAGCTAAGAAAAATTTAGATGCAGCACAAGAGGCTCATGATAAAGCTTTAGAAGCTCTTGGAACATTAAAAGCTGATGTTATCAATGCTCAAACAAAACTTGACAGTATGAGTAGTACTTATGAGGATGCTGTTAAAAAATGGAATCAAGGTGCTTATGGATACTATTCTTCATTAGAATATGGAGAAGGTGTTGATAAAGAAGCAATGTATGAATTTGAGTCAGAAGTTTTAGAAAGTACTTCAAACAGATTCTTTGTTAAGCTTGGCGAGAAAACAGACCCTTCTGGTATCAATAATATGATTGAAGCAATTGATTATTTAAAAGCTTGTAATGAATTAAGACGTGAAAACGGATTGGAAGATTTGAAAATTGATATGGGATTAATGTCATATGCACAATTAAATAGCGCAAATAATATTCGTCAATTAGAAAAAAATCTTACTTATGGTCATACAAGCCGTTTTAACTGCGGAGAAAACATTGCGTATGGTCCAGGAGCTTGGAATCCATATGATGGATGGTATGGAGAAGAATATGCATTATTCCAAAAAGCCGTTGAATCTGGAAAATATCCTGGTTTAGAAAATATGACTAGTGCTCAGGTATATCGAAAATATCCTAGCTTATGGTATAAATTAGGACATTATTATAATATTGTTGATTCTACATATAAATATACTGGATATGGATTAGGTCAGTTGGTAACTGATGATATTCGTGATGGATGGTATCATCATTCTCAAACCTTCGGAAAGAAAGGTACTGGGGATATTGTCATGACTGTAGAAGAATATGAACAGTCTATCAAAGGCTACGCAAATGGATTGCAACAAATTTTTGATGACTATAAAGCAGCTACTGAAGAGTTAGCTAATGCACAAAAAGCATTGGATGAGGCTTCAAAACAAACAGAAACATATGAGCCTTTAGAGAATGCCAAAAAGGCATATAGTACTGCACAGGGAAACTTATCTGTTTCTATAGAAAAAGCAAATGCATTAGAACAAGAAAAAGCAGAAAAGCAAAGTGCATATGCTACAGCAATTGAAAATGAAGAAAATGCAAAAGTAGCATATGAAACTCAAGTTTCAGCTAAAACAACTTTAGAAACAAAAATTGAAGGTTTGAAAAAACAAATTTCTCAATTAGATGCTCAAGTGTCTGAAAAATCTTCATTAAAAGATGCAGCTTTTGAAAAGACTGGTGAATTGTCAGTGCAAATTGCAGATGAAAATCATGCAATCGATGTTTTGAAAGCTAAAAAGGCTGAATTATTGAAAGCTGAAGAGAATGCTCGTATAAATGTAGAAAATAAACAGGTAGTTATAAATCAATTAAATGATTCTAGAAATAAAATTGTACAAAAGGTAAATGATACTAGTACTACAATTGAAACTTTAAAGAAGGAATTAGTGGAACAGTCTAAGATTGTGGATACGAAGAAAAATAGTTTAGATTCAGATCAAGATAATTTAACGAATGCAACTAAAACCTATAATGATTTGTTGTCTTTAAATGAAGATGTTACAAAAGCAGCTGCTGAGTTAGAAGTAGCAAAAACAAATTATAGTACTGCTGCATCAAATTACGATAAGGCATTGGATTATCATCATGATTGTTATCAAAAATTAAATGTGATTCAGACTAAATTTATTGGCTTGAATGAAGATAGAATTGAATTAGAAAAGCTTCAAGATGTTTTAGATCATTTAAAAAATAATGAATTGGATACAGAAATTCCTAAATCTAAATATGTAGAAATCACAAGTGATTTAAATGCATATAAACAGTCTTTGATTGATTTAGAATCAAGTAAAGATGCTTATAATGCTGCGCTTACTATATATACAGAAAAACAAGAATCTTATAATAGAGCACAATTGGCATATGATGAAGCAGCTGAAAAGGAAAAAGCTGCATTCGATGCGTATAATGCATATCTACAAGAACAAGAAAATAGAAAGAATGGATTCTGGATTCAATCTGGAAATAGATGGTGGTATAGCCATCAGGATGGAAGCTATACAATCAATGATTTTGAAGTAATCAATGGCCAAACATATTATTTTGATGGTAATGGATATATGGTAACTGGCTGGCAGAAGATCAATGATAAGGATTACTATTTCAATGAATCAGATGCTATGGTAAAAGATGCATGGGTAGGAAACTATTATCTACAAGAAGATGGAAGTATGGCTATAAATACATGGATTGGTAATTACTATGTTGATTCAAATGGCTTATGGACACCAGACCAATGGATTTTATCGAACGGTAAATATTGGTACAGACATCAAGATGGAAGTTATACAATCAATGATTTTGAAGTAATCAATGGCCAAACATATTATTTTGATGCTAATGGGTATATGGTAACGGGTTGGCAGAAGATCAATGATAAGGATTACTATTTCAATGAATCTGGAGTTATGGTTACAGATGCATGGATAGGTAATTATTATGTTGATTCTAATGGTGTATGGGATTCTACAAAATAATTGTAATTAAAACAGAAAATTAGGAGAAATAGGAATGAATAAGAAAGATTTAAGAGCTGTATTGTTGGCTTCTGCCTTATGTGGTGTTGCAGCTGTTGTACCTGTTATGGCAGATGAAGTTGAGCAAGAGCCGGTTTTAGAAACTTCGAATGATGTTATCAATGAAGATGTGAATGATGTAGGTGTCGTAGAAAATTCGGAAGAATCAATAAATGAGACGACTACTTCAGAAAGCGTCTCTGTAGCTAATGAAAATAGTGATTCATATGCTACAGAAACATCTGTAGATATTGACGAATCTCAAAAAAATGGTTGGGATGAAGAAAACCAACAATACTATGAGAATGGTGAGGTAGTTAAGAATCAATTTAAAGAAATTGATGGGAATACATATTATTTTGATGAGTATGGTTATAAACATTTAGGTTTATTATGGCAAGGTGGGGATATTTATTTTTTTGATAACTATGGAATCATGCAAAAAGATTATTTTGATGGATGTTATTATTTTGATTCAGATGGATACGCAATTAAAAATCAGTGGAAATACATAGAAGGCAAGGGTTGGATTTATTTTGGAGATTCGGGTTCTTGTTATCGTGGATGGATTGATGGAAATGGAAGTCAATACTATTCTATTTTTGATATCAATGGTGATTATTATTTGTTTGATGCTGATGGTGTGATGCAGACTAATACAGAGTTTAATAACTATTATTTTGGAGCTGATGGAAAAGCTGTAAAAAATGAATGGGTCAAATTTTCTGAGGGTTATAAATATTATGGAGAATATAGGGATTCTTATAGAGGTGGATCCGATGGAGAAGGTAATGAGTATTCAGCATTCTATGAAATTGATGGTAAAACGTATGCATTTAATCTAAATGGATATATGGTAACAGGTTGGATACATCAATGGGATACTTGGTATTATTTTGATTCTGATGGTTCTAGAGCTTGCAACCAATGGATTGATGATACATATTATATAAATGAATTTGGTACTATGGTAACCAATTCATGGGTTGATGATTCATTTTATGTTGGCTCCGATGGAAAAAAGACTAAGAATACGTGGAAAGCTGTTTCTGGTGGATGGAAGTGTGTACAAGGTGATGGTACTTATGCCACTTCAAAAATATGTTTAATTGATGGATATTACTACGCATTTGATTTTAATGGATTGATGGTTCAAGACAATACTATGTGGGTATCACAATTTGTCAATGGTAATTTTACATCTGGATATGTTTATGCGGATGAAAGTGGTCATTTGATAAAAGGATGGTATAAGGACGACTATAATCAATGGTATTATTTTGGTGATAGTTACTTATCATATAATGATGGTTTATACGATATAGCTATGAATAAATACTATTTTAGAAATAGTGTGATGCAAACTTCATTAGAATTTATAAATGATGGTAAAGTGTATAGAGCGGATCAAAATGGATTTGTAACAATGGTTGATACTTCATCGAAAACAGGATGGGCTGAATATGAGCATTCAACTTATTACTTTAGTAATGGTCAGATTGCAAGAAATCAGATTATTAGTGTGGATGGTAATAAATATTATTTTGATGGCGATGGAAAAAAAGATATTGGTTCATTTACTTTCGAAGGTAAAAACTATATCACAGATCGAAATGGAATCATTATTGAAAAAGCAGATGGTTGGTACCAATCACTAGATACTGATTCATGGTATTATTTCAAAAATGGCAGTGCTATTTTCGATGAATTCTTAACTATTAATAATACATATTATTTTGATACATCTGGAACAATGGCAACAGGTGTATTTTATTCGGATTACAAATACTTTATAGCAGATAATAATGGACATGTTATTTATGATAAAGGATGGATTCAAAATTATTTTAATTGGTATTATATTCAGGATGATGGTTCATTAAAGAATAACGATTGGCTTGAAGAAAATGGAAAATACTACTATTTTAACTTTATGAGTAGTTTAGTATATGGCTTGAATGATATACAAGGTGATATCTATTATTTCGGTTCCAATGGTGTACTAGTTGATAATCTAGGAGAATTTACAGGATGGAAGAATTTCCATAATGTATGGTACTATTCAGATGGAATTTCTCATCGATACACGGGTAAAGTAGGAAATTACTATGTAGACTATGGTGTAATGAAGACGAACTGTATGGTCGATGACAAATATTATGTGGATTACAATGGTGAAATAAGAAAAGGCTGGATTAGTGATGGAAATTCTACATATACTAATTGGTATTATGCAGATCCAACTACTGGTTTACTTGCAAATAATGAATGGAAGCTCATTAATAATCAATGGTATTATTTCCACAATCAATATATGAGTCAAGGTTATTGTACAGTTGATGGAACTATGAATAAATTCGATAATAACGGTGTTTGGTTAGGCGCATTAGCGCCTAACACATGGGAATATTATGAGGATGAGTTGTTTGGCGGATCATGGTATTACATTAATGAAAAGGGCGAATTTAACTATAAAAACAAACTTACAATTAATGGACAAACATACTATTTTGGACGCATGATGCAAGGAGGAATGGGAATGGGTGGCTTTGCACCTTATTTGGCATCTAATTCATTGTGGTATGATTCAGCAACAGATGAATACCATTGGATCAATAAAGATGGAACTGGATTTGAAACTTATGATGGATGGCATAGATCAGATCAAGGATGGTATGCTTATTTTGAGAATGGAAAACCAGTTCAAGGCTACAAAACTATCAATGGTAAGTTGTATCTATTCCCATATGGTTATATGTATACAGGCGTTCTAAATTATAATGGAAAAGCATATGTATGGGATTCAGAAGGAAATAGTGTTTCTTACAATGAAGGTTGGAATTCATATAATGGTCAATGGTATTATATCCAAAATGGAAAAGCATTAAAGAATGTCATGATAGATGGATATTATAAAGATGGTTTTTACACATCAACTGGACTTACATGGGTTAATGGTTCACAAGACAGTGTTTTACTGAATAATGGTAAATTAGTTCAAAATGAATGGATTGAATCTAATGGTTATTGGTATTATGCAGACAATAATGGTCGTGCAGTACAGAATCAATGGGTTGGAGATTATTACTTGAATAATGAAGGTGTAATGGTTACAAATGATTGGATTGGAAACTATCATGTAGGCGCTGATGGAAAATGGGATGCCACTAGATAGTTAGCTTATAGTGAATTATGGACTTGGACAATGAGAAGTTGCCAAGTCTTTATTTTTAAGGATGAAACTACCTACATTTAACTGATGAAGAGCTGTAAAATTATATGTATTCATAGTGACAAGTTATATTTACTATGATAGTATGGGATTAACGGAAAGGCTATAAATAACGAAGTTTGGAGGTATGGTTATATGAAAAAAAGTTGCGTTAAGCTCGTTGCAATTAGCATGGCAGTTGGGTTGATTGGATTTAATGTTCCAAGTAATATGTATGCTCAAGAGGTTACAAATAGAATAATATCTAAGACTGGTGATGGCATTACACTTGCAAATGAAGATGAAGGAATTGATGCACAACAAGTTCGATATGGAGATTGGATACTTGTGAATGGGCGCTATAAGTTTCAATATGCTGAGGGTGGTTATGTCAAAAATGAAATTGGTGAGATTGGTGGTGTAACCTATGGCTTTGATGCAAATGGCTATATGGTTACAGGTTGGTTTCACTTAGAGGATGACTGGTATTATTTCGACAATAATGGTGCAATGCATTATGGTTGGTTACAATTAGATTCTAAATGGTATTATTTCGATCCAGAGTATGGCTATATGTATTGTTATTCATGGGAAGAAATAGATGGTGATACTTACAGATTTGATGAAAATGGTGTCATGGATGTTGGATGGTACAATTTTGTATGGGAAAATGGAGAATCTGATTGGTATTATTATTATCCAAATGGAAAAGAAGCTCGTGGTTGGTTACAAATAGGTGATAACTGGTATTATATGGATCCAGAGGATGGATCTATGCATTATAATATTGTTGAATACATTGATAATGGCAATTATTACTTTACTGAAAATGGAACAATGTATAAAGGTTGGCTTCAATATGAAGATGATTGGTATTTCTTTAATGATTCTGGACGTATGGTTATGTCAGCTTGGGCAGACGACTATTACTTTGATAGTAATGGAGTCATGGCTAAGGATACATGGATCGATGGGTACTATGTAGGTACGGATGGTAAGTATCGTCCTGCACAATGGGTTCAGGCAAATGATAAATGGTGGTATAAACATCAGGATGGAAGCCATACTAGTAATGATTTTGAATTGATTGGTGGACAAACATATTATTTTGATGAAAATGGCTACATGGTCAAGGGTTGGAAACAAGTTGGTACTAACTGGTATTATTTCAATGAATCTGGACATATGCTTAAAAATCAATGGTTAGGTGATTATTATTTTGGTTCAGATGGAGTAATGGCTACCAATACATGGATTGGCAATTACTATGTAGGTGCGGATGGAAAATGGATTCGTGATTATCAATAAATTTGAATGCGATAAGGTAGGTGAATTTACTTTATAAGTATATACACCAAAATGGTTTATAGCTAAGATTGGACTCAGACAACATTTGGTTGTCCGGGTCCTTTTGTTTTAAATGTAAAAGCATAACATATGATAATAAAAAATATTACAATTTATAATTAAATGTTTCTGAAAAGGTGTAATATGAAGGTAAGTATAGTTTTAGGAGGGGAATCAATGAACAAGAAAGATTTAAAAGCTGTATTTTTAGCTTCAGCTTTATGTGGTGTTGCAGCTGTTGCACCGGTTATGGCAGATGAGGTTGAACAAGATCCAGTAGATATACAAGATCAAGTTTTAGAAACTTCAAGTGATGGCAATGCAGTCACAAATGATTCAGAGGTTTTAGAAAATACAGAAGCATCAGGTGATGTCACAGAGAATTTAGAAAGTGATTCTGTAGTGGAACAAGGTAGTGATTTAAACAAAATTGAAACTACTACAGTTGTATCACAAGAAGAGGCTCAAAAAGATGGATGGGAATCGGGTAATCAAAGATATTATGAGAATGGTGAATTAGTCACAAATCAGTTGAAAGAAATTGATGGAAATACGTATTACTTTGGAAGTTCAGGTTACAAAAAAAGTGGTTATGTAACTGTAGATGGTGATAAATATTTTTTTGACAATAATGGTGTTATGAAAAAAAATTATTATGATGGGTTAGGGTATTTTGGAGAAGATGGAAGACAAATCTATAACCAATGGCAATATGTAGATGGATATGGTTGGATGTATTTTTATGAATCAGGATATCATTATACTGCATATGGTGAAGGTTATGCATCCTATGCGATAGATGGGGAAACTTATTTATTTGATAGTCAAGGTGTAATGCAGACGAATAAAGAATTTGGGGATCGTTATTATGGTGAGGATGGAAAAGCTGTATGTGATGAATGGATAAAATTTCCAGAAGGTTATAGATATTACAATATAAATGGCTGTTATTATGCAGGTGGACCTGATGGAGAAGGCAATGTGTATCTAGCATTTCGTGACATTGATGGTAAAACCTATGCTTTTGATTTAAATGGATACATGGTAACTGGTTGGGTACATCAATGGAATGATTGGTATTATTTTAATACGGATGGTTCTATGGCCATTAATCAATGGATTGATGATACATTTTATGTAAATGAAGATGGTACTATGGTGACAGATGAGTGGATTGATGATTCGACTTATGTGGATGAAAATGGTAAAAAGACAAAGAATTCATGGGAACTTGTAGACGGTAAATGGCAATATAAATTTGGTGATGGAAACTACGCAAATGGAATGATGTTGCGTATCGATGGTAAATACTATGCCTTTGATTACCAAGGATATATGGTAACGGATTCGACTACGTGGGTAAGTTCAAATGATACAGATGAATATGGTTATGTTCATGCGAATGCAAGTGGTGAATTGATTACTGGATGGAACGAAGAGGAAGATGGTAGTTGGAAATATTATGGGGATGATCACTTTGCGTTACAATCCGGTTTATATACGATCAATGGCAATTTATACGCCTTTAATGATTATGTAATGATACAAGATACTAAATTTGTTTATGATGGGAAATTATATCAAGCAAATGCGAGTGGAATTGCATCATTGGTTGATACAACTAATAAAACTGGTTGGGAAAAACTAGGTTATATTTGGTATTATTTTGAAAATGGAACAGCTGTTCAAGATGAGTTGAAAAAGATTGGGGATAAGACTTATTATTTCTATAAGGATGGATCAATGACGAGTTCTCAAACGTTTGAATATAATAATAAATATTATTACGCAAATGCAGATGGCGTAGTGATTGATAAAAAGGATTCATGGTATCAAACTGAAAATGGAGATTGGATTTATATTAAACCAGATGGATCTTTAGTTATGTATGATTTCTATACAATTAACAATAGTACATATTATTTTGGCTATTCTGGACATTTACAGAAGGGTGTTATTAGTACGGATGATGGTAGATATGTTACAGATTCTAATGGAGCCATTCAGTTTGGAAAGGGTTGGAAGAATTGTAACTTTGAATGGTATTACGCAAAAAATGATGGAACTTTATATACATTATCTTTTATGACGGATAACGGAAAAACATATTATTTTAATTCTAATGGAGCCATGGTTAATTCTGATGTATTAAAAATTGATGATAAATATTATTGCTTTGATACAAATGGTGTTCTACAACAAACTATTGAACCATTCACCGGATGGAAGTTAATTAATAATCAATGGTATTACAGTGATGATGGGGATATGGATTATTGCGGTAAAGTAGGTAATAATTATGTATTATATGGAAAAATGGCTGTCAATTGTGTAATAGATGGTAAATATTTTTATGATTATAATGGTGAAATCCAAAAAGGTTGGATTCAATATAATAGCTCATGGCTTTATGCGGATCCTGTAACTGGTGAATTGGCGAAGGATAGATGGGTAAATGTTGATGGCAATTGGTATTATTTCTCACATATCTATATGATGCAATTTAATTCATTTGTGGATGGTGCATACAATAAGTTTGATTCTAATGGTGTATGGCAAGGAGCAGTAGAACCAAATTCATGGGTATATGAAAGTGATACTGATACATGGCAATACATTAATGAAAAAGGTTTACTCAATGATAAGAGAACATTAACAATTAATGGTGTCACTTATTATTTTAATGGTTTTAGATATGGTTCTGTAGGTGGATACAGTGGATTGGTTCAAAATGGAACGTGGTATGATCCTAATACATTAGATCGTTATTGGATCAATCAATCTGGTACTGGATTTGATACGACTACAGGATGGAAAAAGTCAAAGAATGGATATTGGGGATATGTTGAAAATGGCAAGGCAGTAACAGGTTTAAAGACCATTGGTGGCAAAGAATATTATTTCAATTTTGATGGATATTTATATCCAGGCGCTTTAAATGTGAATGGAAAAGCGTATGTAGCAGATTCGAATGGTAATGTCGTAAAATACAACGAAGGTTGGAATGAATTGGAAGGTCAATGGTTCTATATTAAAAATGGTACTGCATTAACACGTACAGTAGTTGATGGATATTATGTAGGTTATGATGGCCTAACATATACTGGTCAAGTAATACTTGATGACACGAGTAGTCCTGTAGTACTGATTCAAGGTCAGCTAGCAAGAAATCAATGGGTTGAAGATCAGGGCGAATGGTATTATGGAGATGAAAACGGAAATGCAGTTCGAAATAAATGGATTGGAGATTATTATTTCGATGAAAATGGATTGATGGTTAAAAATGCTTGGATTGGTAACTATCACGTAGGTGCCGATGGTAAGTGTGACTTAACTAGATAAGTAGTGTGATTATGGAGCAAGGTCAAAAATGACTTTGCTCTTTTCTTGTTGCATAATGATGTATAGTAGTTTATAATGTTCACGTAACAGAAAGAAGATGATTATATGAACATTGTGGATAAGCGAGTTTTAAAGAAAATAAAACAGTATGGAAAGATAAGTCAAAGACAATTGTCTGAAGTTTGTGGCTTTTCTTTGGGTAAAGTAAATCAGTCGATTCAATTTCTTCAGAAAGAAGAATATATGGATGAAGAATGGAATTTGACAGAGAAGAGTACGAAATTAATTGATTTGTATAAACCTAAAAAGGCAATCATCTTAGCTGCTGGTTTAGGAATGAGAATGGTTCCTATTAATACAGAGGTACCCAAAGCTTTGTTAACTGTAAAGGGTGAGACATTAATTGAACGATTGATTCATCAGCTTCATGAAGTCAATGTGTATGATATTACAGTTGTAGTTGGGTTTATGAAAGAAGAATTTGAATTCTTAATTGATGAATATAATGTGAAATTGGTTTGTAATATGGATTACGCGAAAAAGAATAATTTGCATTCTTTGGCAAAAGTTGGGTCAGATTTAATAAATACTTATATTATTCCTTGTGATATTTGGTGTGAAACCAATCCCTTTAACTCTTGTGAACTCTATTCTTGGTATATGGTTAAGAATCAGGAAACAGATAATACTTCGGTTCGTTTAAATAAAAAGTATGAATTAGTTAAGACAAAGCTAAATGAAGTAGGGGATACAATGATTGGTATTTCTTACATATCTTTAGATGATGCTGGTTTTGTAGCCAAACGAATCTATAGTATGTCTTCACAAAGAGAGTATGAACATTGTTTCTGGGAAGATGTTTTATTTGTAAAGGATAAGATGATTGTTTCTCCATATGTATTTAATGATGCGTATGAAATTAATACGTATGAACAGTTAAGAGATTTGGATGAGGATAATGAAATTTTAAATTCAGATCTAATGAATATTATTAAAGATACAATTGGTTGTGAGATTTCAAAAATTATGAATATTCAACCATTAAAAAAAGGAATGACAAACCGATCTTTTAGTTTTGAAGTGAATTCAAAACGATATATTATGCGTGTTCCTGGTGAGGGAACAGAGAAGTTGATCAATCGTAAACATGAATATGATGTGTATCAAGCTATTAAAGATGAAAATATTTGTGATCCTGTAATCTATATGAATCCAGAAAATGGATATAAGATCACGGAATATATTCATGATGCACATGCGTGTGATTCAACCGATTTTAGTGATGTATCAAAGTGTATGAATAAACTTCATGCGTTCCATGAAAAAAAATTAAAAGTAAATCATACGTTTGAAGTGTTTGAGGAATTAGAAAAATATGAGTCATATTGGCAAGGTACGCCAAGCATTTATCGGGATTATAAAACTACAAAAGCTCATATTTATGAATTAAAAGAATTTGTGGATGCACAACCAAAAGAATGGGGTTTATCTCATATTGATTCAGTTCCTGATAATTTCTTATTCTCTGATGATGAACTGTATTTAATTGATTGGGAATATGCCGGTATGCAAGATCAGCATATTGATATTGCGATGTTTGCGATTTATTCACTATATGACAGAGAAGATGTTGAAAAACTAATTGATGCATATTTTAATGGGCAATGTAAAGATTTAGTTCGTATTAAAATTTATGCTTATATTGCCATCTGCGGCTTATTGTGGAGCAATTGGTGTGAATATAAGCGTAATTTAGGGGTTGAATTTGGAGAATATTCATTAAAACAGTATCGTTATGCCAAAGAGTATTATCGTATTGTAAAAGAAGCGTTAGAAGAAAGAGGAATGAAGTTATGTACAAAGTAGAAAGAGCGATTATTATGGCAGCTGGATTTGGTTCTAGAATGAGTCCATTGACTTTAGAAACGCCAAAGCCACTAGTCAAAGTAAATGGTACGCGAATGATTGATACAGTGATTTGTGGTTTACATGAGAATGGCATTTATGAAATCTATGTGGTTGTAGGTTATTTGAAAGAACAGTTTTATGATTTGGAAAAGGAATATGAAGGCTTAAAAGTTATTGAAAATCCATATTTTGATACATGCAATAACATTTCTTCTTTGTATGTCGCAAGAGAACATTTGGATAACACAATTATCTTAGATGGAGATCAAATGATTTTTAATACCGATATCTTGAAACCAGAGTTTGAGCGTTCGGGATATAATAGTGTTTATGTTGAAAATGGTACGGATGAATGGCTTCAACAAGTAGAGAATGGTATTGTGACTTCTTGTAGTCGTACGGGAGGTCAAAAAGGTTGGCAACTGTATAGTATTTCTAGATGGAATACGGAAGATGGCCAACAATTGAAAAGGGATTTGGAAGAAGAATTTGATGTGAAACAAAATCGACAAATCTATTGGGATGATGTAGCGATGTTCTGTCATCCAGATCACTACCAATTGGGTGTTATGCCCATGAAGGCGAGTGATGTTGTAGAAATTGATGGATTGGATGAATTAGTTCAGATGGATCCTTCATATAGTAAGTATTTGAAAGGAGTTCAAAATGAAAAATAAAATCGATTGGATGATTACATTATTACCATTATGTATTATTGTTGCGTTGTGTGTTGTATTCTTTATTGCTCCAGAACAGTCGAATGTTGTATTAAGTCAAATTCGATTCTTCTTTGGAGATACATTTGGAAGTTACTATTTAGTTATTGGACTAGGCATTTTTATTCTATCCATCTATATTGCCTTTTCTAAATATGGAGATATTGTTTTAGGAAATAAAGGCGAAAAGCCAAAATATTCATTCTTTGCCTGGGGATCTATGATGTTTACTTGTGGTTTGGCTGCAGACATTCTTTTCTATTCATTTTCTGAATGGGTGATGTATGCATCAGATCCACATATTAAAGAAATGGGTTCAGTTCAAGAATGGGCTGGGGTATACCCATTATTTCACTGGAGTTTGATTCCTTGGAGTTTTTATTTAGTATTAGCCGTAGCCTTTGGATTTATGCTTCATGTTCGTAAAAGAAATCGTCAAAAGTATTCTGAGGCATGTCGACCAATTCTTGGAAAATATACGGACAAATGGCCTGGAAGAATCATTGACTTATTAGCCGTATTTGCACTTCTTGCAGGAACTGCCACAACATTTAGTGTTGCGACACCATTAATGGCAACAATTATTCAAGATCTATTTCATTTAACGATTAGTCGTACAGCTATCAATATTGTGATTTTAATCATTACTTGTATTGTATACACATATTCATTATTACATGGATTTAAAGGAATTAGTCGTTTGGCAAACCTATGTATCTATCTTTTCTTTGGACTATTAGCTTTTGTCTTATTATTTGGTGGACAGACTCGTTATATTATTGAATCTGGATTGACTTCTTTGGGTACAATGGTTGAAAACTTTATTGGATTATGTACATTTACGGATCCATTACGTTCAACAAACTTCCCACAAAACTGGACAATTTATTATTGGGCATATTGGATGGTATGGTGTGTTGCAGCTCCATTCTTTATTGGAAGTATTTCTAGAGGAAGAACTGTAAGACAAACCATTCTAGGTGGTTATATATTCGGTGTTGGCTCTACATTGATCAGTTTTATTGTATTAGGTAACTATTCAATGGGACTACAAATGCATGGTATGGCCGATTTTATGGCGCAATATGCACAAAATGGTGACTTATACGGCATGATTGTCAATATTATTAAAACACTACCTTGTGCACCAGTCGTTATGGTTGTAGTTTTACTTACAATGATTGCCTTCTATGCCACTTCATTTGATTCTATCGCACTAACGGCTTCTTGCTATTGCTATCACGAATTAGAAGAAGATGCACAACCAAATTGGATCATTCAATTAATGTGGTGTATCCTATTAATTCTACTTCCAATCGCATTGTTGTTTGCACAAAGCTCTATGAACAATCTTCAAAGTGTGAGTATTATTGCAGCCTTCCCAATTGGTATTGTTATTGTAATGATTGCGCTAAGCTTCTTAAAGGATGCAAAACCCAAAGAATAATATATTTGACCGTTGATTTAATTTCAATGGTCTTTTTTTATAAGCGTAAATAATTTTTAGATTTTACAGTAACAAATAGTTACAAAAAAAATGAAATTAATTGTAACCAACCCAATTTATAGGTGTAGTATAAGGATAGTGGAAGCTTAATTCAAATAGGATTTTTAGGAGGGAAAGAAATGAACAAAAAAGATTTAAGTGCTATGCTTTTAGCTTCGGCTTTTGGTAGTGTTGCTTTTGTTGTTCCAGTATTGGCGGATGAAACATCTACAGATCCTCAACAACAAACGGTAGAAACGACGATCGTGGATGATGCAAGTGATGTTTCAAATGAAGAGGTAATGGTTGTTAAAAATACTTTCCAAGAAATTGATGGATATACGTACTATTTTGACAACGATGGAAACAAGGTTACAGGAATTCAAAGTATTAATGGGGATGTTTACTACTTTGATACAAACGGTATTTTACAAACTAATGTAGAGTATGGTGAATACTATTTTGGACAGGATGGTAAAGCTGTAAAAAATGATTGGGTAAACTTATCAACTGGCACAAAGTATTATGATGAAAATGGTCTGGTAGTTAAGAGTACAAGTGAGTCTGTTGTAATGAAAGAGATTGATGGTACGAAATATTATTTTGACCACAATGGTGTTCTTTTAGATAATTATACTGATGAAAATAAGTTGGATACAGTGGCAATCAAAAAAATACTTGGGTTCAGGATAATAATGGTAATAGGTATTATTATGATGAAAATGGTATTATTGTCACAAATCGTTTTTATGAAATCGATGGAAATACATATCATTTTAATAGTCTAGGACATTTAGATATTGGTGTTTTTTTAGCGGATCATCAACTATATATCGCAAACAATGATGGTTGTGTTCAGACAAAGCAAGGTTGGCAATATTATGGTTTTGAATGGTATTATGTTTCAAATGATGGAACTTTAGTGAAAAATGAATGGCTTAATGACAATGGAAAAAAATATTACTTCATGTCAGATGGATGTGCTGCAACATCTACGTCAATGGAAATTGATGGAATCACATATAGTTTTGATTCGAATGGAGCTTTAATAGGTACATTGTCTAATTTTACAGGTTGGGAAAAATTTAACGGTGAATGGTATTATTCTAATAATGGGGATACAAATTATACAGGTAAAGCCGGAGATTATTATGTCATTGATGGAAAGATGGCAGTCAACCAGATTGTAGATCATACATATTATGTAGATTATAATGGTGTTGTTCAAAAGGGCTGGATCAAAAAGTATTATGAATATGATGGTAGTATTCTAAATTGGCTTTATGCAGATCCCAATACAGGTGTTCTTGCGAAAAATCAATGGCTAACAATTGGAAATGATACTTATTATTTTTCAGATGTATATATGGCAACTGGAATTTTTGCGGTAAATGGCGAATTCCATGATTTCGGTACCAATGGAATTTGGCAAGGAAGAGCTAAACAAAATTCATGGGCTCGAAATAAATCTGGTAAATGGATGTATATTGATGAAAATGGAAACATTAGTTATGCAAGAAAATTAAATGTCAACGGTGTAACTTATTATTTTAATGGAACTGGAAACGGAATTGCTGGTGGTGATATTAGTTTAGCTGAAAATTGTTCTTGGTTTAATCCAGACGACTACATGTACTATTGGACTAACGCAACAGGTACTGGTTTAGATCAGACATCCGGTTGGAAAAGATCTAACGATGGCGATTATGGTTATGTCGAAAATGGTAAGCTTGTCATGGGATTTAAAGTAATTGATGGAATAACATATTATTTTAACTATAATGGTTATCTAGCTAAAGGTGTTCAGAATATCAATGGCAAAGTATATGCATATGATTCAAATGGTTATGCAATTCAATCTAAAGAAGGTTGGAATGCATATAATGATCAATGGTTCTATGTAAAGAATGGCTTATCTGTAAAAGATATTGAAATAGATGGATATTACATTAACCAATATGGATTGACATGTGATGGATTAAAACCGGTTTTAACTGGAAGTTATAACATTCTTTTAAAACAGGGCATGTTAGCTCGAAGTTCATGGGTTGAATCAAATGGATACTGGTATCACGGAGATGAAAATGGACGTGTAATGAAGAATCAATGGTTTGGAAATTATTATTTTGATAATAATGGTCATATGGTAACAAATACATGGATTGATAATCACTATTTTGCTGAAGATGGAATGTATCATCCAGCTGAATGGGTACAATCTAATGGTAAATGGTGGTACAAACATTCAGATGGTTCTTATACTCAAAATAGCTTTGAAGAGATTGATGGACATTGGTATTACTTTGATGAAAATGGCTATATGGTAATAGGATGGAAAAAAGTAAATAATACTTGGTACTATTTTTATGGTTCCGGAATTATGGCTTCAAATGCTTGGGTAGGAGACTATTATCTTGAAGCAAGTGGTGCTATGGCCACAAATAAATGGATAGGCAACTATTATGTGGGTTCTGATGGTAAATGGGTTAGATAAACCGGATAGGCCTTTAAAATAAAGAAAGAAAAACAAGCATCATATAAAGAACTGTGTATGAGATGCTTGTTTTTTTTAGTGGTTTGTTTAATGCTAAGTCAATCTAAGTAATATTTATATGTTTAGTCTTAGAATATGTTTTAAATTATATATCAAATTATACACCATTATTTATAACCAGATAAAAAATATTGATATAGTTAATAATTGCTTTTACACTAAATATAAAGGGAATATATATATTTATATAGTTAATTATAGAAGACATTTTTATATAAAAATATAATTAAATGGTAATTTTTATGAAAATAGGACTAAAATTTTTTGCTTTTTTTGGTTTCTGCAATGATGTTTATTTGCAGTATCCAAGTGATTCATGCTGAAGATGGTATGTATTCACATAGTGATAGTGCAATATCTGGTGATGTAACTTTAAAAGTTGAATGGAATGATCCAATTTTAGGTCAACCTACTACATTTCATGTGTCAGCAACTGGAGGTAGTGGTATTTATAAGTTTAATATGGTAGCACCTAGCTATACAAATCCGGATGTAACGGCATATGAGAGTGTTGCTGATCCAAGTCGTGGAGAATGGACTAAGTATTCAGATGAGTGTACTTCTCAAGATTATACATTTACAATGATGGCTTCAGGTACATACAATTTTCGCTTTCATGTAATGGATGTAAAAGCTGGAGTAACATATTTACGAACAAATACTTATATTCAGGTTTCAAGTTCAGATTATCCGAGTGTAAATTCACTTATTCAATCAGCAGTTACTCAATGTAATAATGAGACAGATGGTTCAGATTATCAGAAAGCATTATGGCTTCATAATTGGTTGTTGAACCAGCTTGAGTATGATAATTTATTAAAATGGTCAAGTGCTGAAAGTGCATTAACTAGGGGTTTAGAAACTTGTCAAGCTTATGAGAGAGCCTATGCGCAATTATTGAGCGTAGCAGGTATTGAAAAGTATTGAAACTAGAGATACGTATGATGGACATACTTGGAATGCCATGAAACTAGATGGAGAATGGTACCAGGTAGATTGTACGTGGGATGATTCCAATGATAATTGGTATAATTTTGATCAGAGACATTTATACTTTGGATTAACAGATGAATTAATGGCTGTTGCACATCCGGGATATTCAAATATTTATACAACGGAAGGATATAATACTCGTTCTACGAGTTTAAAAAATAATTACTTTGTGAAGAGTGGTGAAGCACAAAAGTGGGTTGAATTATATAGAGATAGAATTCAAAATTGTTTGGATTCTAAACAAACTCAGTTCTCTATTCAAGCAGATAATTCTACTTACCACCTAGTATATATAAAATCCAAAATGGAATTATTGCTTATGTAATGAATCAAAATGCATGGTATGTGAATGGTGATTGCCAACGTGAATGATAACAAGTTTGATTTCAACGTGACCTATCCAATAGAATGCACAAAACACGATTGGGATGAAGGTAAAGTTACAACTGAACCAACATGTACTAAAGAAGGTATTAAAACGTATACTTGTAAAAATTGTGCAACTACAAGGAGTGAAACAATCAAAGCTTTAGGACATGATTATTCAAATGAATGGACAATTGATAAAGCTGCAACTTGTACTCAAGGAGGAAGCAAGTCTCATCATTGCACAAGATGTGATGATAAGAAAGATGTAACAACAATTTCTAAGACAAATCACAACTGGGATTCAGGAGTTGTTACAAAGAAAGCAACTTGTACTCAGTCTGGAGTTAAGACATATACTTGTAAGGATTGTAAGACTACAAAAACAGAAGTTATCAAAGCTTTAGGTCATGATTATTCAAGTGACTGGACAATTGATAAAGCAGCCACTTGTACTGAAGAAGGAAGCAAGTCTCATCATTGTACAAGATGTGATGAAAAAAAGGATGTTGCTAGAATTGAAAAATTAAATCATTCATGGAAATTAACTTCTACAATTGAATCAACTAAGGATAAAGAGGGAAAGAATATCTATACATGTAGTTTATGTAATGAAAAAAGAGAAGAAGTGATTCCGAAACTTATAGGAAAATGGGTTACAAATAATAATGGCAAATGGTATAGGTATCCGGATGGCACTTATGAGAATACTGGATTTAAGAAAATCAATGAGGACACATATTATTTCCAAAGTGATGGTTATGTAAAAAAAGGTTGGCTGTTAGATAATAATGTTTGGTATTATTTTAATAAAGATGGAATTATGCAGACTGGATGGAGTGGTCTTGAAAGACAATATTATTTTGATGATGCTGGAAAGATGTTAGAAGAACAGTTTACTCCTGATGGATATTATGTTGGATCTAGTGGAGCTTATGTAAGAAATGGTTGGGTTTTGAATAACGGAAAGTATTATTACATGAATGATTCTGGAAAAATGGTTAAGTGTTCATGGGTTGGTTCATATTATTTAGGTTCAGATGGTGTAATGGTTACGAATAAATGGGTTCAATGGAGTGAAAAATATTATTACTTAGATTCTCAGGGTGTTTATGTTAAAAATAAATGGATTGATTCCTATTATCTTGATTCATATGGTGCTATGGTAACAAATAGTTGGGTGGGTAACTATTGGTGTGGAAATGATGGTCAATATGTAAAATCATCTTGGGTGGACAATAATCGATATTATGTAAATAATAAGGGATTGTATGTTGCAGGATCTTGGCAAAAAGATAGTGTAGGATGGTATTATCGTGTAGGTAATGACTATGCTAAAAACATTACTTTGAACATTAATGGCTCAGCTTATAAGTTTGATAGTCGTGGATATTGGATTTCATAATTTTGAATAAAAAGGCCATAAATAAAGACATTTTAAAAGAATATTCTTTTTGAGTATTCTTTTTTTGTGTTATACTACTTGTGTTTTTTAATAAAAGGTGATTGTGATGAAGAGAAGAAGATTAATTTCAATATTGACAGTATTGTTGGTTTTTATAGGTTTATTATTGGTGAAAGTGGCAGAGTGGGTTCCACTTAATTTTGGTAATATTCCATTTGAACAAGTATTATTCCACTTGATGGTACCCATGGAAGGTACAGACACTTCTTTTGTAGATAGTTTTATTGAATATTGTTTACCTTTTCCTGTCAAAGTAGCAGGAGCTTTGATGGTAATATTTATTATCGCAAACTGGAATATTAAATCGGATATAAAGAATGGTGAGTTTAAACATAGACGTAATAATGTGTTGATGATTATCACTACAGTATGTTGTTTATTTGTCTATGGATTTGGAATAACGGATTGTATATATGCAGTTGGGATTGATCAATATTGGTATAATGTTATGCATCCTACAAAAATTTATGAGAATTATTATGTGGATCCTGAAAGCGTAAATTATACGTTTCCTGAACAAAAGCGAAACCTAGTCTATATCTTTATGGAATCTATGGAAACTACCTATGAGGATAAGGAACATGGTGGTGCTTTTGATGAATCTAGAATTCCTGAACTTACAGAATTAGCGAATAATAATTTGACATTCACAAATGGAAATAATGATAATAATGGTTTTCTAGTACCGGCAATGTCAGGATGGACTTGTGCTGCCATGGTTGGTCAATCTAGTGGAGTTCCATTAAATACGCCGGCTGGCGCAAATGGCTATTTGTCAGAAACATCATTTTTACCGGGTGCTTATACTTTAGGGGATATTTTAGAGGCCAATGGATATCAGAATGAGTTATTACTAGGTTCAAAAGCTGAGTTTGGTGGTAGAGAATACTATTATAAATTGCATGGCAATTATAATATTGTGGATTATACGTATGCTCAAAAAGAAGGGTGGATCTCAGAAGATTATTATGTCTGGTGGGGTTATGAAGATTTGAAGTTGTTTGAATATGCCAAAAATGAATTAACAAGACTTTCTGAAACGGGACAGCCGTTTAACTTTAATATGTTAACGGCAGATACGCACTTCGTTGGTGGATTGTATTGTAGTGAATGTGAAGACTTATATGACGGAGATCAATATTCAAATGTCATTCGTTGCTCAAGTAAACATGTTACTGAATTGGTACAGTGGATTCAAGAACAGCCTTGGTATGAAAATACGACCATAGTACTAGCTGGGGATCATAAGAGTATGGATCAAGATTGGTTTCAGGAAATAGAAGCTAGCGGATACATAAGAAAAGGATATTATACAATTATCAATGCTGCAGCTACACCTGCAAATCAAAATTCAAGATCTATTTCAACTTACGATTTATTTCCAACTACTTTGGCTAGTTTAGGTATAACATTTAATTCGGACCGTTTAGGTTTAGGAACAAATTTATTTACAGATACACCAACTTTAGTTGAAATAATGGGGTTTGATAAATTGAATAAAAAATTAAGCCAACATTCAAATTATTATGATAAATATATTTTATATGGGAAGGGGAATGATTAATGGTGAGAAAGAAATTATTACTATTAATTAATCCCAATTCTGGTAAGAAAAATTCGAAGTGTCAATTGTTAGATGTATTGAATGAATTTGCATCTCATAATTATCAAATGGAAGTATATGTATCTCAAAAACAGATGGATATTTGTCACTATATTGAAGAGCATGGTGAAGATTTTGATATAGTAGCCGTATTTGGTGGGGATGGTACATTAAATGAGGCTACAAATGGTTTGATGAAGTTAGAACATAAGCCAATCATTTCTTATTTTCCTACGGGTACAATGAATGATTTTGGTACTAACTTTGGATTAACGACTGATATGAAGAATTGTGCAGAGATTGCTTGTAAAGAAAATGTAGAGCCTTTTGATGTGGGTAAGATGAATTCGCGTTACTTTAATTATGTAGCTGGCTTTGGAGCGTTTTGTAATGTGAGTTATGAAACTAAACAAGAGTTAAAAAAGCAATTAGGGAATATGGCTTATATTATTAAGGCACTACATGAAATACCTAACTTACATCCGTACCATGTTAAGATGAATATGGATGATAAGGAGTTCGAAAAAGACTTAATGTTTGGTTTGATTATTAATGGGAATCGTGTTGCGGGTTTTGAAATGGTGGAGCAAGATGATAATACATTTAAGGATGGTGTGTTTGATATTATCTTAGTAGAACATACGCCTAACTTATTAGAACTCTATAATTATCCCTTAGGAGTATTACATCCTGAATTAAATATGAAGTATGTGGAAAGATATAGAGCTAAATCTATTACGATTGAATCCACTGAAAGATTAGCTTGGACATTAGATGGTGAAGAAGGAGAGTCAACATTAGTTGCTCATATAGACAATCATCCTAGAGCTTTACAGATATATGCGGATAGAAAAGGACATTTAAAATAAAAAGTGATGATGTAAAATTTATATATAAACCTTTATTAAAGAAAAATAATATATATAATTAACAAATATACAATATAGCTGGTAACAAGTTAGATTCTTTGATATAGTGGATGTAGAGGTTCACCTATAGAAAGGAATATATTATATGAAACGGTTATTAGGTGTTGTATTGGTGTTATTTATGGCATGTATTCCAATGAATATACATGCTCAGGAGGTTGATTTATCTTTTGATTATAGTGGTCAAAAGGTAGAGGTTGAGAATGCAGTTATGTATTTTACTCAATCATGGGAGAGGTTAGATGAAGCTCCAATAGATTGTGGTACATATATCGCATGGACAAGGGATGATGAATTGATTCACTTTGAAATCAATCCTAAGAAAGTGCCAGTAAAGGTTACTTACAACAAGGATTGGAGAGAGAATGATCCTGAAGAAGAAAAGTATTTGTGTGAATATATTGGCGATTATGAGTTTAAGTTGAGAACAGATACGGATGATAATTTTGTCTCTTTAGACAATTATCAAGGAAATTATGAATTTCAATTTGAGCCAAAGAATATTAAAGATGTTGAAGTTCAAAAGACTAAGATTACACATCCAGATGTTGAATACGTTTATTCTGAGGATGGAATTAGTATTTATAGTGATATAGATTATGTAAAACCAATTTTATTAAAAGATGTTGGAGAATATACAGTAGTATTTGATTTAGATGAACGGTATTATGAATCGGTTCCATTCAAAGTAACAATTCTTCCTAAAATGATTGAATTAAAACCGAATAAACAATTTAAATACTTTGGTGAAGAAGATCCAGTCTTAGAAAATGATGATTATATTTTGACAAGAGAACCAGGGGAAGATATTGGTGATTATAAACTTACTGTACAAAGTAAATCAAAGAATTATAAGTATGAAATTGTAGAAAATGATGTATTTAGTATTTTAGGAAGGGATACAGTCCATAGAAATGAAACTAAGGGACCTTCTTTTAAGATTGACAAAGAAGTTAAAAAAACGACTGTTAAAGAAACTACTGTTTTGAATACAAGTCAATCGAAAATAACTACTGGCATTCAGACTAAAACATTTACATATTCGATGGCTGTATTAATTAGTTTGTTAGCTATATTCATAGTTATCTTTAAATTTATTTAAAATCCAAGATACCGCTTACAATTTAAGATGTATTAAATTGTTGGATGGTTATATAAATTAGGTCTTGATTTGGCTTTGGCTAGTAAATGATTTTGCTTAACATGCATTTAACAATTTATTACATTGTGAGACAATTAATTTGTATTTACTAAGATAATATGAAGTGACCTCCTATTGTCAATACGTGGATTACGACTCATAATTGAATTGATTAAAAACACTTATGGTGTCGATGCCATAACACAATAGGAGGTCACTATGAAAAGTATATTATCTGTTGGAATGGATGTCCACAAAAATTCGTTTAGTTTATGCGCTTATGATGGTTATACAGGAGAAATTGTTTCAGAATCCACATTTGCTTCTGATGTAAAACTAGTAATCAAGTTTATTGAAACACTTAAAAGTCGTTATGAAAACGATGTAGAAATCAAATGTGGTTATGAAGCAGGTTGTCTTGGATATTCTCTTTATAAGTCGTTAACTGCAAGAGGAGTGGATTGTGTGATTTTGGCTCCTACAACTATGCAGGTTTCTGCAAAAAATAAGATGGTAAAGAATGATAGAATGGATGCTTTGAATATCGCAAAGAACTTGACTAGTGGATCATATAAAGCTGTATATGTTCCAGATGAAGAAGATGTTGAAATAAAAGAATACATCCGTATGATTCATGATTTCAAAAAGGAATTAAAAAGAGTTAAGCAGGAAATCTGCGCGTTTGTATTGCGTCATGGCTATCAATATGATGGTAAATCAAAATGGACAATTCGCTATATGAATTGGATCAGAGAATTGAAAATGTCAGAAATCCAAAGAGAAACCTTAAATGAACATATCGCAGAAATGGAAAATTTACACAATAAAATCGATCGATTCATGAATCGTATTGATGAGATGTACCAAAGTGAAAGATACCATGAAAAGGTATCTAAATTAAGATGTTTTAAGGGTATAGATACATTTGCGGCCATGACTATACAGGTAGAAACAGCTGATTTTGAACGTTTTCCAAACGCAAAAGCATATGCATCCTATACTGGACTTACAACAGGAGAACATTCTAGTGGCGATAAAAACAACCAAATTGGTATTACAAAGCAAGGAAATACTGTGATTGGAAAAACACTGGTAGAATGTGCACAATCTTTGGTGAAAGGAAACGTATACGCGAAAAAATCACAAGGGTTAAAAAGTCGTCAAAAAGGAATGGATGTAAATATTATTGAATATGCAGATAAGGCAACAGAACGTTTGAAGAAGAAATACCAAAAATTGATTGAACGAAATGTGCCTAGAAATAAGGCAATAGTCGCTGTAGCTAGAGAGTTAGCATGTTTTATTTGGGGAATGGAAACAGGAAACATCCATTAAAACAAAAAATAAGGGAAAGGAGATTTGAAGAAAGACTTTTAGAAAGACAAAGGATTGATGATATAGAGGAACTTCGTAAATAATGAAACAGGTCTGGTTATTTACGGTTCACCTCTTAAGGCAATAGTGGTACACGAATCAAATCGCGAGGAGGACTGTACAAAAAAGCTATTGATCCACTATACGAGATTTACAAAACCTATTCGACGGACCATTAACCTTAGGTACCCAATCCACGAATCACAGAGTGGTTAACTGTCGATAGATTTGTTTAGGAGTTCCTGTATGTCATCAATCTAAAACTGAATATTTTTAAAATATGAGTGTAATTTTGTCTTGACAAAGGTCACTTCATAACAGGTATAGAAATGGAATTGGTATTTTTATATGTGAATTTATCCAAGAATGAATTTATTGAAAAGTGTGGTTTTAATTTTTCACCAAATTATTACTTTGAAATAGAGTATCAGGAAGGTTTATATACACTGCTTGAAAAAAGTACAAAGAAAATCGTTTCAGAAAATTTTTTTGATGAAAGTGGATGCATATCCAATATAACTGCAATTGTAGGTGAAAATGGTGTTGGTAAAACAACTTTATTAGATTACATATTCCTTTCAGATTTTAGTGTGAAGCAAATTAAGAATAATAATTACGATGATTATTTTTTGGAACAGTATGAGTACAAGAAAAAAGTTGCTATATATAAAGATGGAAATCAATTAATTTGTTATCATAATATAGAGAACTTTAATACTAATGTAGATTTTAAATGTATTTATCTCAGCAAAGATTCTAATGAGCTTAAGGATATGTTAGTTTATAATAAAGACTATAAAAATTTGACTAAAATTTTTATTACTAATAGTCAATATTCTATAGGTGAGTTATCAACACATGGTAGTTTAAGCATGCTTGCTTTAAATCCAAATAGTTTGAATTTACTAAAACAATCTTTCTATGAAAAAAGTTATTTCCATAATAAAAAGCTTTATGGAGGCTTTTACGAAATTTCTGTTATGTTGGGACAATATAGGTCTTTATCTGAATTTCAGAGCATTTTGGATGTTCTATACTTGAAGTATATCTCTAAGCAGAATGAAAAAAGTATATTTGAAAATTTATTAAAGCGAAATTTGAAAATCTCATTTAAAAGGATTGATATTTATTTAAAGCGATGGATTGACAAAATAAATGGTCAAAATATAAATGATAAAGATGATAAAACACAATTGAAAACTTATTATGATATATGGCAATCTGCATTATCAAACATGGAAAATGCAGCATTCAAAGATGATATCGTGTTAGTTTTATATGAGAATTTATTGTTCGAATTAATCGCTATTAATCGCTTAAAAAAAACAGATTTAAAAGAATTTACAAATAAAGATGAATTGATTGAATATATAGATGGAATGGTGAAAGATAAAAATAAAGAGTGTTTTAAAGATGCTTATGAGGAAATAAAATTGTATGAGAGATGTTTAGAAAAATGTTCGAGATATTCTTGTTTGCTTCCTAAAGGTGATTTAGCTTATAGTACGAGTATAAAAATTAAATATCAAAGTGAAGAACTTTCTGAATTTTTCGGTTTAATTGAGAATTCAATGTTTAATAATAAATCATCGTTTGTTTTAAAATATATCAATATTGAAGGACTGGATCTATCATCAGGAGAAAGAGCAATGCTTAATTTTTTCTCATGGATTCACATGATATCGTATTATAATAAAATTGGTACAAATGTAAAAGAAAGTACATTTGATAATATCTTATTATTGATAGATGAAATTGATTTATATTGTCATCCTAGTTGGCAACAAAAATTACTTAATCATTTGATTCGAGAAGTTAAGTTTATCTTTAAAGAAAAAAATGTTCAAATTATATTTGCCACGCATAGTCCAATTGTATTATCGGATATGCCTAAATCAAATATTCTTTATTTGAAGAAAACAGATGGTAAACTTTTAATAGATAAAAATGAAAATCATAGTGAGACGTTTGGGACCAATATATATAAGTTGTTCGATGATGCGTTTTTCTTAGAGAAACAAGGTCAAATTGGAGAATTTGCAAAAATGAAGATTACTTCTTTAATTAAAGAAGTAATGGATATTAAAGAACATGACTATGATTCTGAGTATATGAATCAATTAAAAAATAAGATATCTTTGATTGGTGAACCTTTGATTCGTGAAAAATTACTTTCTATGTTGGTTAGAACAGAATATAATGACTCTATGGATTTAAGGGAAAAGAGAATAATGTTATATGAAGAACGGCTTAAGCAATTAAAGGGTGAGTAATATGATTCCAATTCGGTTTAATGATAATGAGAAAATTACGGTTCAAAAATTATGCTATGACTTGTTTGAAATAAAAAAATATCAGAAGAAAAAAGAAGAATACAAACGTAATTTACATGAAATAAATGATTGGTGTAAAAATAATATCATAATAGATGGTAAAAAGTTTAGTTTTCCAGACGTGGTCAAAGCTGATTTTGACACTTTAAGCAAAATTGTGGAAAAATTAGATAATTTAAAAGCATCTTTCCATTATTCACCTCCTCCCCATGAAAAATATATTGTTGATTATCTATACAGCAATAAATTTCCAAGATTAGAATTTATTCATTCTTTAGGAGTCACAGTATGTCCATATTGCAATAGAAATTTTATAAATTCAACAAATAAAAGAACTACTTGTCAATTTGACCATTTTTATAATAAAAGTGAATATCCATTATTGTCTGTTTCATTCTATAATTTAGTTCCAGTATGTTATTGTTGTAATCATGCTAAAAAACAAAGCCATTTAGGTTATTCTCCTCATGATAAGAAATATAAAACGAATGATTTAATAAAATTTGATTTTTCAATAACGGGGATGGATTATTTATTCAATACTGAAGATTTAAAAATAGAAATTGACGGAAATACAAATTTTAAAAGTAATATAGAGACATTGATGTTGAATGAGGTGTATCAATTACATAAGGATGTTGTTCAAGAGTGTTTAAAGAAAGCCATGATATTTAGTCCTGAGTATATTAATTATTTATTTGCTACTTATGATGAATTATTCAAATCAAAAGATGAACTGTATGAGATGATATTCAGTAACTATCTAAGTGAGGAGTCATTTGGAAAAAGGCCTTTATCAAAATTAACACATGACGTATGTGATGATTTATATGATATTTATTATGGTTTAAAATTAGAATAGAAAAAAATAAGGAAACTTTTGCAATTGTCAAAATCAAAGAATAAATTGGAATCGAGGATGTTTTTATCCTCATCTATGCATATGGATTATGAATGTATTAAGCAATATGTTTATAAGGCTTGCAGGTATGTAGCTGCAACATAAAGAAATCGATAATAGAATGGTGGTGGAATATATGGCAATGTTTTTAAATCCAAATAATATGAATTTTAAAGAAACTGTGAGTTCTAATGTATATGTGGATAAAACAGGTTTAATTGAATACACAAATAGTGTGATTTCAACCACATCTAAATTTATCTGTAATTCTAGACCTCGACGTTTTGGAAAATCCATGACAGCCGATATGCTTTGTGCTTATTATTCAAAGGGTTGTGATTCAAAAGAATTGTTTATGCCTTATCATATTTCATCAAGTCCTACTTTTGAAAAGTACTTGAATCAATATGATGTTATACGTATTGATGTACAAGCATGTATTGCTTTGGCAAAAGGTGTTTTCAATGTTGTAGATTATATTGAAAATGAATGTATTCAAGAGCTAAAAGAAACCTATTCGAATTATGATTTATTAAGAACGGACACTTTATTAGGTGTGCTTCATGAAGTGCATATGAAAACGGGAAATCAATTTGTTGTGATCATTGATGAATGGGACGTATTGTTTAGAGACTATAAAAATCAAACGATACAAAATCAATATCTAGATTTCTTAAGAAGTATCTTTAAAAATCAATATGCTTCAGAATGCATTGCCTTAGCCTATTTAACTGGAATTCTTCCTATTAAAAAAACACAGACACAGTCTGCCCTAAATAATTTTGATGAATATACCATGTTGAATCCAGGTCCTTTAGCACCTTATTTTGGCTTTACAGAAAAAGAAGTACAATATTTATGTCAGGATTGTTTTAGTGAAGTCAAAAAATGGTATGATGGTTATTTGTTGGGCAATGAGCATGTTTATAATCCAAAAGCGGTTGTGAGCTATTTGAATTTTCATATTCTTCAAAGCTATTGGACACAGACCAGCTCTTATGAATCGATTAATTCTTTAATCAAGATGAATTTTGATGGATTAAAAGATGCGATTATTCAAATGCTGAGTGGAAGTCAGGTAGAAGTTAGAACAACCACTTTCCAAAATGACATGATATCTTTTAAAAATAAGGATGATGTATTAACAGCTTTAGTACACCTAGGCTATTTAGGATACAATCAAACATATAGGACGGTATTTATTCCCAATGAAGAAATTCGTCAGGAATTTGTAAACTCTGTCTCTGAAGATAAATGGAATGACTTGATTTTGTTTGAAAAAGAGTCTAGTAAAATATTAGATGCTACATTGGATTTAGATGAAGAAACGGTAGCTATTGGCATTGAAAAGATTCACAATACATATGCTTCTAATATTACATATCATAATGAAAACAGTTTAAGCTGTGTTTTAACACTTGCTTATCTTTCTACGTTGAAATATTACTTTAAGCCGATACGAGAACTTCCAACCGGAAGAGGCTTTGCGGATTTTGTCTATATTCCAAAACCTGAATATAAAGAATATTATCCTGCATTACTTGTCGAATTGAAATGGAATCAAAATGTACAGAGTGCATTAGATCAAATCCAAAACAAAGAGTATCCTCAATCTATTCAAGACTATACAGAGAATTTATTGTTGATTGGAATCAATTATGATAAAAAGACAAAGAAACATATTGTAAAGATTCGGCATTAGAAAATACTTGTACATTTGCACTTATTAACAACCTTTTGTCATTATTAGTTGATTTCAAATACTCATATTCTTTCCATGCTATAGTGGAAGTAGAGTTTCACCTATGGAAAGGATACAGGGTATGAAAAAATTATTAGGTGTTGTTTTTGCTTTATTTCTATTTTGTATGCCACTAGGTATAGAGGCGAATGATGTGTTGTCTTATGAGTATATAGGTCAACCCATTAAGATTGAGGATGCTGTTGCTTATTATTCTTTGGATGAAGATGAGTATGTAACTGAGGTTCCAATAGATTGTGGTAAGTATATCGCAATATATTCGGATGGAACATATTTAGATTATGAAATCGTTCCTAAAAAGGTACAGGTAAAAGTTACTTATAATAAAGAGGGAGACTTAGAAGAATCTAAATACTTGTGTTTGTATGATGGAGATTATAGTTTCAAATTAAGGGTTCTTAATAATGGGGATTTTGAATCGATTGATGATTATAATGGCAATGTTGAATTTGAGTTTGAGCCTAAGAATGCAAGTGATGATACAATTGAAAAGAAAAGGATAACACATCCAGATGTTGAATATGTGTATTCAGAATCAGGCATTCAAATTTATTGTGATTTGGATCAAGTTAAGCCCATTGTATTAAAGAATGTCGGGGAATACATGGTAAGCTTTGATGTGGATTCAAGGTATTATGAATCCATTCCATTTAAAGTAACGATTCTTCCTAAAACAGTTCAACTTCATTTGCCAAAATATTCAAAGTATGTAAATGAAAAGAATCCAGTATTTGAAAATGAAGATTATGTTTTGTCTAGAGAACCTGGAGAAGATGTTGGAGATTATAAGTTGAGTGTAAAGAGTAAGTCAAAGAATTATAGGTATGAAATAGTTGAGAATGCTGTATTTTCTATTTTGGATAGAAATACAGAAAATGTAAGAATGGATACAAGTAAGGGTTCTGGTGCTTCAGATGAAACAAAGGCTAAAGAGAAGGCTGAAGTCAATCAATCGGAGTCTAAAGTTAAGATGGGTGTGTCTGATTTTACACTGATGTATGTTGGTCTTTTGATTTTGTCTATGGTTGGTTTATTTCAAATTAAAAGAATGAAATAGATATTGTAATCGTTTACATTTATTTGGTTATAAAATTTGTTCGTTTTATGATTAAAATATTCTATATGTAAAACATATTTAATAGAGTGGATTTAGAATTATTTAAATGGTCATATATGCTTTATATAAAGTGAAAATGACCGTTTTTTTTTTTTTTTTGGCAGGAATTGGAAACCAAATGTTCATTGACATATCGTATATATAAGATAGAATTAATAAGCGATAGTAAATTTTTGCTTGGGTACATGCAGATGGTATGAAGGATAGCTGGATTTCCGCATCTTTGATAGATTCGAATATCTCTTTGGTATTTTGGGTAGGGAGAAGTGTATCTAAGTTATGATATTGGGTTGAAATTTTAGACTCGTATATTACGGGTCTTTTTTAATGGAATGGGGATTTATATGAGTAAGAGTTTAAAAAAGAGTAATACACGTTGGCCTTTAGTTGTATATGATGTCATTGTTTATATTATTGCTTCTATATTATTACTATGGATATATGGAGGAAATGGTAATTTAACAAATGCAGGTTCTTTACAATTATCTATATTAGGATTTGTTTGTATATTTATCTGTCGAATGATTGGTAATATTTATGGACAAATCTGGCGTTATGGTGGCATTCAAGGCTATATTCGTTTAATTTTTTCAGATGCGATTGCCTTTATTCTTTTAATTATATTACAAGCTACATTACCAATTGAAAGAATTAGTTTTGATCGTGCATTAAGTTTAGTTTGTGTGGACTTATTAGGTGCAATCAGTATTCGAATGATTTACCGTTATGCGTATTTATATAGTAATAATGAAACATCAAAGGGTAAGTTTTTAAGTAAGTTATTATATAGATTTTCTGGATTAACGACAGGAACCGATAAAGAAGTTCAAAAAATAAAGATTGCGATTATAGGTGCTGGACGAGTAGGGGCTAGCTTTGCCGAAGAATTAGTCAATGATGAGAAGACAGTATATGTACCTCGATGTTTTATTGATATTGATAAAACAAAAGCGGGAAGAGAAGTGAATGGTATTCCTGTGTGGAGTGCAGATGAAACAACATTGGATAAGTTAAAGGCTTATGAGGTACAAGAAATTGTATTCGCAATTCCTAACATGGACGTCAATAAAAAGAAATGTTTATATGATCATTGAACTAACACACTCTGGCGAGTGTGGGCTTTTTTTTTAATATAGCCTAGTTC
>ERZ827488.502-NODE-502-length-58922-cov-8.921144_pt1 | contig 58922 bp, 44 predicted proteins | sample MGYA00519771_ERZ827488 | MGnify/ENA primary metagenome ERZ827488 (study PRJEB31778, sample SAMEA3449323) | human gut metagenome | biome: human gut; feature: human-associated habitat; material: faeces | place: United Kingdom | collected 2010/2012 ... | reverse complement strand
TGGTAGAACGCGCCCGCCGCAGCGACGGCATACGCGACTATTACGACATCGCCGTGGTCGGCTATTCGGGCGACGACGAGGTGCGCTCGCTGCTGCCCGACGGCGAAGAGCTGGTGCCGGTGAGCGCCCTCGCGGCGCGGGAGATGCCGGTGCGTACGGAGGTGATCGAACACCGTCTTCCCGACGGCAGCATCGCCCTGCGCGAGATTCCCGCACCGTCGTGGATCGAGCCGCAGGCGGCAGGACAGACGCCCATGTGCGAAGCGCTGCGCCGAGTGCGCGACATCGCCGCCGAATGGACAGCACGCGCGGCCAACGCCGAGAGTTTCCCGCCCGTGGTATTCAACATCACCGACGGCGAGGCGACCGACTGCGACGACGAGGAGCTGCGTGCGGTATGCAACCAGATCAAGGCGCTGGAGACCGCCGACGGCAACGTGCTGCTGATAAACATCCACATCGCCGCAGGCGACGCCGGGCGGCACGTATTCTTTCCCGAAGCCGACGAAGCCAACTACACGAACCGCTATGCGGCGCTGCTGTACGACTGTTCGAGCGAAATGCCGGCGGTATTCAACGAAGCCATACGCGAGGCCAAAGGCCCCGCCGCGGCGCCCCCGTTCCGGGGCATGAGCTACAACGCATCGGCGGCCCAGCTGGTCACCATGCTCAACATAGGTTCCATCAGCGTCAAAACCGAATAGCCATGACAGCGACCATCCAACACTTCACCCGTGCGCTGCTGACGCCCGACCTGTCGCTGGCGACGCTCTCCGACGCCCGCGCCGTCACCGACCGCAACGGCATGCCGCGCATGGTACGCACCACGCGGTTCGCCGAAGCCGAAATCGAATGGCGCGGCGAGCGGTGGCTCGCAGCCATGCCCCTGACGCCCGCAGCACTGCCCCGCATCGAACGCACGGCTTCGGTCCTGCGGCGCATGAACACCGAACACCTGACGCAATTCCGCATCCTGCCGGAGGAAATGCGCTGGACCGACGCGCTGGGCAACGAGCGGCGCACGGGACTCGTCCTGCAGCAGCTTCCGGGCCGGGAGTTCGCCGAGGCGCTGCTCACGGAGGACAAAACGGTCCTGCTCGCGGCGCTCGACACGCTGCGCGAAGCGCTGCGGGAGCTGGAATTCACGCACAACAACCTCCGGGAAAGCAACCTCCGCTGGCACAGGGGACGAATCATACCGATCCGTTATTACGACGCCCGCGTGGGCGCGGCGGAAAACGGCGGGGCCGATGCGGAGGCGTTCGAGGCCCTGAAACGCCGGATCGCCGAGGCGCCCATGCCCCGACAGTCGGTAAACGACGTCGAAGCGGTCTACAATCCGGTGCGGAAGCTGACCGGGCACCGCTGGACGAGCCACGTATTCGAAGGGCTGGTATGCGTCGAGGACGAAGGCGGATTCGGATTCGTCGATACGGACAACAACCCGGTGATTCCGTCGCAGTTCCTCTGGGCGGGCGACTTCCACGAAGGCCGCGCCGAGGTTCAGACGCGGACCGGCATGGGGCTGATCGACCGCGAGGGAGGCTACGTCATCCCGCCCGAATACGAAATCGTCGATTACGACCCGGCGGTCAGCATCGTGCACGTCCGCCACGGCGGACGCTGGGCGCTGTTCGACTATCTGGGCCGCCGTCTGACGGAGTTCGGCCGGGAGGATATGCAGGAGCCTGTCCGGCAGGAGCCGTGCAGGTCCGAAATTTGCAGATAACAACGTCACAAAACATACGACAATGGAAGAAACGATCAAATGCCTGATTATCGGCAGCGGCCCCGCAGGGTACACCGCAGCTATCTATACTTCGCGCGCCAACCTCCGGCCCGTACTCTACGAGGGTATCGAGCCGGGCGGGCAGCTCACAACCACGACCGACGTGGAGAATTTTCCGGGCTATCCCGACGGCGTCAGCGGCCAGCAGATGATGGCCGACATGCGCCGTCAGGCCGAACGCTTCGGAGCCGACATCCGCATCGGAACCGTGACGAGCGCGGACCTCTCGTCGCGTCCGTTCCACGTGGTGATCGACGGCACGACGCAGATCAAGGCCGAGACGCTCATCATCGCCACGGGAGCATCGGCAAAATACCTCGGCCTGCCTTCGGAAACGAAATTCCGCGGCATGGGCGTCAGCGCGTGCGCCACGTGCGACGGATTCTTCTACCGCAAGAAGGACGTGGCCGTGGTCGGCGGCGGCGACACGGCCTGCGAGGAGGCCACCTATCTGGCCTCGATCTGCCGCAAGGTCTACATGATCGTGCGCAAGCCCCACCTGCGCGCTTCGAAGGCCATGCAGGAGCGGGTGTTCAACACCACCAACATCGAAGTGATGTTCAACCACAACACCGCCGAGGTGCTGGGCGACGACACGGGCGTCACGGGCGTCACGATCCGCCACAACGACGGTAAGGAACGGACGCTCGCCGTTGCGGGATTCTTCGTGGCCATTGGCCACCACCCCAACACCGAACTGTTCCGCAACCAGCTGGAACTCGATGCCGAGGGGTATATCCGCACCGAAGGCAATTCGTCGAAAACCTCCGTCGAAGGGGTCTTCGCGGCCGGCGACGTACAGGATCCCGCCTACCGGCAGGCCATCACCGCCGCCGGTTCGGGCTGCATCGCCGCGCTCGACTGCGAGCGCTTCCTGCTGCAATAGGCCGGATGCCCTGCAAACGACAGAAGCCTCTGCATAAGAGGCTTCTGTCATTTTCAACACGCACCGCCGAACCCCGGCATCGGGCGGGACGACGGGAGACGGACGCCGCAGCATCCGCCTCCCGTCGTATTCCGCCGCGCGCCGCAGATCAGTCGACGCGGATCGTCCCTTTCAGCCGCAGGTCGCGCGACGAAGCGCCCACCTGAATCAGGAAATCGCCCGGCTCGACCACGAAGTCGTGGCGCACCGTATCGTAGAAGGCGAAGGCGTCGTGCGGCAGGAGGATCTCCACGCGCTTCGTCTCGCCCCGTTTCAGGAAGACCTTCTCATAGCCTTTGAGCTCCTTCACCGGACGCGGCACGCTGGCCGCGAGGTCGCTCACGTAGAGCTGCGCCACCTCGGCGCCGTCGCGGCGGCCCGTGTTCCTCACGTCGAACGACACCCGACAGGAGCCGTCGTCCTGCCGCGCGACTTTCAGCCCCGAATAGGCGAAAGTGGTATAGGAAAGGCCGTAACCGAAGGCATAGAGCGGTTCGGTCGCCGTGCGGTCGTACCCGCGGTAACCCACGAAGATGCCTTCGTCGTAGTTGACGCGCGGCTGCGGTGCCCCCTTGCGGTGCGAACGGTCGACGTTCTCGTAATAGCTGCCGTAGCAGGGATTGTCCTCGGCGCGCCGTTCGATCGAGATCGGCAGTTTGCCGCTGGGCGAAACCGCTCCCGTCAGAATCTCGGCGACCGCGCGGCCGCCCTCCTGCCCGGGATACCAGGCCATGAGGATCGCACGCGCCCGGTCGGCGAACTGCGCGAAATCGACCCCGCCGCCGCTGTTGACCACTACCACGAGGTTCGCGTTGAGCTTCGCCACGGCGGCGATCTCGGCGGCCTGTCCTTCGGGCAGGGCGAAGGTGCGGTCGTGGTTTTCCCGTTCGGTATCGCTGTCGAAGCCGGCGCAGTAGATCACCGCGTCGGCCGCCGCGATCCGCCGCTCGCGATCCGTCACATTCTCGAAGAGATAGCGCAACGACACGGAGGCCGTCGAGGCATTGTCGTAGTACTCCAACCGCACGGCGTAACTCTTGCCCGCCACGAACGTTAAAAATATGTTACGATAATAAAAACATATGAGATAAGCGAAAGGAGTCTATTATGAGAGAAATCGAAGTAAACAGACTTACAGAGATTATCGAAAAACTCTGTATCGAAGCCAATGAACATCTCCCGGAAGATGTGAAGGATGCTATCAAAACCTGCCGTGCCTGCGAGGACGGCGAGATCGCAAAAGGTGTCCTTGATAACATTATCGAGAATTTTGATATCGCAGACAGTGAGAATGTTCCGATCTGTCAGGATACCGGAATGGCATGCGTATTCCTTGAAATTGGCCAGGATGTCCACTTTACAGGCGGAGATTTAAATGATGCCATCAATGAAGGTGTACGCCGCGGATACGATAAAGGTTACCTGAGAAAATCCGTTGTCAAGGATCCGGTACGCCGTGGAAACACAGGTGACAATACACCGGCTATGATCTATACAGAGATCGTTCCTGGAGATCAGGTGAAAGTAACTGTAGGACCAAAAGGCTTCGGAAGCGAGAACATGAGCCAGATTCGTATGTTCAAACCGTCTGCAGGCCTTCAGGGAATCAAGGATTTCATTCTCGAGGTTGTGGAGACTGCAGGCCCGAACCCATGCCCGCCAATGGTAGTTGGTGTTGGAATCGGAGGAACTTTTGACAAATGTGCCCTTCTTGCAAAGAAAGCACTGATGCGTCCCCTGAATACAGAGAACCCGGATCCTTACTATGCAGATCTTGAGAAAGAGATGCTGGAGAAGATCAACAAGCTTGGTATCGGACCTCAGGGCTTTGGCGGAAAGACCACAGCTATCGGTCTGAACATTGAGACTATGCCTACCCATATCGCAGGTATGCCATGTGCAGTTAACATCAACTGCCATGTAACACGTCATAAAACGGAGGTGCTTTAATATGGAAAGAAGAAAGATCACACTGCCTCTGACAAGAGAGCTGGCAAGAACTCTCCATGCAGGCGACCAGGTTTTACTGACAGGAACCATCTATACATCCCGTGATGCAGGTCACAAGAGAATGTGCGAGGCCCTTGCAAAAGGAGAAAAGATTCCTTTTGACCCTACAGATGCTACCATTTACTATGTAGGTCCGACTCCGGCAAAACCAGGCGAAGTCATTGGCTCCGCAGGCCCTACAACCAGCGGCCGTATGGATGCTTATGCACCGACCATGATGTCCGTAGGCGCCAGAGGAATGATCGGAAAAGGTGCCCGCCTTCCGGAAGTCGTAGATGCAATGAAAAAATATGACGGCGTATATTTCGGAGCCATCGGCGGTGCAGGAGCACTTCTTGCAAAATGCATCAAAAAAGCAGAGCTTATCGCTTACGAAGACCTCGGAGCAGAAGCACTCCGCAAGCTTTATGTGGAAGACATGCCGCTTGTAGTCATCATTGACAGCGAGGGAAATAACCTCTACGAAGAGGGCCGTGCAGAGTACCTGAAAGACCACGCAGAATAATCTTTTGCTCTACAATATGATATTGTGATATATTTCAAAAAGGAATAAAAAGGATAAAAGTCCGACAGTAAATGCTGAAGATCCGTGCAGAAGCATTTGTTGTTGGACTTTTTAATTTTATCATTTCACTTTCAATTTAATCATTCTTACGAAAATGATCAAATTAAAGTTGACAATGATAAGATTGATTTATATACTTGAAGTAAATAAAATCGAAAAAAGAGTGATAAAGAAGGTGATGGAAAATATATGAGACGGTTTGATTATCGGGAAAAGTGGAAAAATCTGTTGACTCCTGAAATTGTATCTTATCTGACACAGATACATGAATTTAAGGGAGAACAAACTCTTTTTATTGAGGCCAAAGCAGATACTCTTACACAATTAGTTGAAATCGCTAAAATTCAAAGTACGGAAAGTTCCAACAAAATAGAAGGTATTTATACATCAGACATCAGATTGCGGGAATTGGTAAAAGACAAAACAAGGCCAAGGACAAGAAATGAACAGGAGATTGCCGGATATAGAGATGTATTGAATACAATTCATGAAAGCCATGATCATATTCCTCCAAAACCTGCAATTATTCTGCAGCTCCACAGAGATTTGTATAAATTTGAAAGCTACAATATTGGAGGGAAATATAAAACTGCGGATAATATAATTGAGGAAGAAGATTCCCGGGGAATAAAAAAAATACGGTTTAAACCAGTACCGGCCTGGGAAACACCGGAAGCAATGGAAGAACTATGCAGAGCATTTGAAGAGGCAATGGCAACAGGAGAAATAGATCCACTTCTTTTGATTCCGATGTTTATTCTGGATTTCCTGTGCATACATCCGTTTAATGACGGCAATGGAAGAATGAGCCGTTTACTTACACTATTACTTTTGTACAGATCCGGCTATATTGTGGGAAAATATATCAGTATCGAGAGAATGATAGAAAATTCAAAGGAATTATACTATGAATGTTTAAGGGAAAGTTCTGAGAACTGGTATGAGAATAAGAATGATTATATACCATTTATAAAATATATGCTTGGCGTTATCGTAGGAGCATACAGAGAGTTTTCTTCAAGAATAAAATTGCTGATAACGCAGAATATATCAAAACCGGAGCGAATAGAAGAGATTATAAAAAATAATCCGGGTATAATTACAAAAAAAGAAATCGCAGAAAAATGTCCGGATATCAGTGTGGTAACGATACAGAGAACACTGGCAGAATTACTGACAGCAGAAAAAATTTTAAAAATCGGCGGTGGCAGGTATACGAAATATACCTGGAATAATGAACGATAGATGGGAGATAAAAAATGATCACTGGTGAATTAAAAAACAAAATAGATGGTTTATGGGATATATTTGCGGCAGGAGGACTTGTCAATCCACTGGAAGTAATCGAACAGATTACATACCTGATGTTTATTCATGATCTGGATGATTCCGATAATATGCGTGCAAGAGAAAGTGCAATGCTTGGTTTGCCATTTCAGAGTATTTTTTCCGGAGAAGTAAAAATAGGTGAGAGAACAATTGATGGAAGCCAGCTGAAATGGTCCGTATTCCATGACTTTCCGGCAGACAGAATGTATATGATCATGCAGGAATGGGTGTTCCCGTTTATAAAAAATCTTCATAATGATAAAAACAGTGCATATTCCAAATATATGGATGATGCGATCTTTAAGATTCCGACACCACTCCTTTTATCCAAAGTGGTGGATTCTCTGGATGAAATTTACAAACTTATGAATGAAATCCAGACAGCAGATGTCAGAGGAGATGTATATGAATATCTTCTTTCAAAAATAGCTCAGTCCGGACGAAACGGACAGTTCCGTACACCAAGACATATTATCCGGATGATGGTTGAGATGATGGACCCGTCCAGCGATGAAATTATCTGTGATCCGGCATGTGGAACCTCAGGTTTTCTGGTTGCAGCAGGAGAATATCTGAAGGAAAAAAGAAAAGAAGAAATTTTTTATGATAAGCAGAAAAAAGATCATTACATGAATCATATGTTTCATGGATACGATATGGACCGCACCATGCTTCGTATTGGAGCCATGAATATGATGACTCACGGAATAGAAAATCCTTATATTGAGTATCGGGATAGCTTATCTGATCAGAATGCAGATAAAGATCAGTATTCTCTTGTGCTGGCAAACCCACCTTTTAAAGGAAGCCTGGATGCAGAGTCCGTTTCTGGAGATCTTCTTAAGATTTGTAAGACAAAGAAAACAGAACTTTTATTTCTGGCTTTGTTTTTGAGGATTATGAAAATTGGAGGAAGATGCGCTTGTATTGTACCAGATGGTGTACTTTTTGGATCATCACGGGCACATAAATCCATCCGAAAAGAAATTGTTGAAAATCAGAGACTGGAAGCTGTAATATCCATGCCTTCCGGTGTATTTAAACCTTATGCAGGAGTATCCACAGCAATCCTTATTTTTACAAAAACAGAACATGGCGGAACCGATCAGGTGTGGTTTTATGACATGAAAGCAGATGGCTTCAGTCTGGACGATAAACGTACTCCGGTTACGGAGAATGACATTCCAGATATTATAGAGCGTTTCAAAAACCTTGATAAAGAAGTGGAACGGAAACGAACAGATCAGTCATTTATGGTACCGAAAAAAGATATTGTGGAGAATGATTATGATCTCAGTATCAATAAATACAAAGAAATCGAATACACTCCGGTGGAATATCCGCCAACATCAGAAATCATGGCCAATATCCGGGAACTGGAGCTGGAGATTGGAAAAGAAATGGATGAGTTGGAACGGTTGTTGGGATTATAGAAGAAAGGATAGCAGATTCGAAAATTCGGGTTTGTGGTGGGAATAAATGATGGAACAAAAACGGTTGGGTGATATTGCTACATATATAAATGGATATGCATTTAAGCCAGAAGATCGTGGTACTGAAGGACTTCCCATTATTAGAATTCAAGATCTTACAGGGAATTCTTATGATGTGGGTTTTTATAATGGAGAATACCCTAAAAAAGTTGAAATTAATAATGGAGATGTCTTGATTTCTTGGTCAGCTAGTCTCGGAGTATATATTTGGAACCGAGGAAAAGCCCTCTTAAATCAGCATATCTTTAAAGTCGCGTTTGATAAGATTGAAGTGAATGAGCAATATTTCGTATTTGCTGTTGAGTATAATTTGAAAGAGATGGAAGCTAAAATGCATGGGGCTACCATGAAGCATATTATAAAGAGAGATTTTGATAATATTAAAATTCCTTTTCCTTCAGCTGAAAAACAGAAAGAAATAGCAGATATACTCTTGAAAGTAGTTAATATTATTGAAAATCGAAAACAAGAATTAAAAAAATTTGATACATTAGTTAAAGCCCGATTTGTCGAACTGTTTGGAAATCCAGTTTATAATACGAATGATCTTCCGATTAGAAGTCTTAATGAGTTAGGTAATTGGGCAAGTGGTGGTACGCCTTCTAGAACAGTACCAGAGTACTTTGAAGGCAATATAGATTGGTATTCAGCAGGCGAATTAAATACACTCTTTCTCGAAGGTTCTGTTGAAAAAATAACTGAAGAAGCAATTGAAAAGAGTGCTACAAAATTATTTAAAGCAGGAAGTTTACTAATTGGAATGTATGATACTGCAGCATTCAAGATGGGAATTTTGAAGGAGGATTCAGCGTCGAATCAGGCGTGCGCATGTATAACCCCAAACGATGAGGTAAATATTATTTGGTTATATTATGAATTGCAGATGATGAAAGAATACTTTTTATCGCAGAGGAGAGGTGTACGTCAGAAGAATCTTAATTTGGGTATGATTAAAGCATTTAAAATTCCAATTGCAAAGAGAGACCAACAAGATGAATTCTCTGATTTCGTCAAACAAGTCGACAAATCAAAAGTTAAAGTGCAAAAAGCACTGGATGAAACACAAAAATTATTCGACAGTCTCATGCAACAGTACTTTGGATAGAAAGGGGAAGTGGTAGTGATAGGAGAAGGACGGGAAAGCAAAAAAGATAACGATTTATTTTACACATGCAGCCTGATCGATTACATTGCACGGAAAACAAAGAATACACGGGCAGACGTTGTAAATAAGCTTGGAAAGCAGAGAATTGATAAAATCTATGACCTCGCAGATGTCTACCATTGTGATAACATTGACAGAGTCAGTGATGATTTTATTGAAGAAGCAGGAATACAAGAAGGAAATTTTGACAATGTAGGTGAGTGTAAATACAGCATCCCATCACATTGGGACATTGGAAAGGTATATAAGCGGCTGATAAAAATGGTTGCTGCAGATGAAAATATTGGAATCGTAGATGCTTTAATAAAAGTATACAATTCCTTCATCAGTGCAAAAATTGATGACTACAACAGCAGTGTATATTACGAAAATCCGTCATATATATTTGAATCGTATCGGGAAAACAGAATGTTGTAAACGAAATGGCTGAAAGATGTTGGCATATCTTGAGACAAAAATAAAGTCAGTTATCAAGGATTCCTTGATAACTGTAGTTGATAAGTACAATTATAAAATAAAACGCTAAAGAGGGAGGTTTCACAATGGTAACAAACTTTGATTACTTAAAAAATGAATCAAAATTCTCTGCATTTGCGAATGTTGCCATCTCTGCAGAGAAAATTATATTAGCAGATCCGGATGCGAGTATTCTTAACAGCCGGCGGGCTATGGAATTTGCTGTGAAATGGTTATATTCTGTGGAGAACAGTTTGCAGATTCCGTACCAGGATAACCTTCACACTTTGATGAATACAGAGGAATTCAGACAGTTAGTGGGTCCGGATCTTTGGAAACGGATGGATTATATCCGCAGATGTGGAAACAGTGTGGCACATAGCAATAAAAAACCTGGCAGAGATGCAGCGATGCTCTGTCTTGAAAATCTGTCGATTTTTTTAGATTACGTTGCATATTGTTATGGAGAACAGTATCAGGAACATCCATTTGACAAATCGATTATTGATGGCAGAATTGAGAAGGCAAAGGCATCCAGGGAAACAGCCAGAAAAGCAAAGGAAACACTTCTGAAAGAACAAGAAAAAACTGCCCAGCAGGAACTGGATCTACAAAAACTGATGGCAGAAAATACTTTTCTCAGGGAAGAACTGTCCGCACGCCACGAGAAACAGCAGCAGACATATGTTCCGAAACCTCTGGATCTGTCTGAATATGAAACCAGAAAACTTTACATAGATTCCATGCTCATTGATGCAGGATGGACACAGGGAAAAGACTGGTTAAATGAGATGACTGTGACAGGAATGCCGAATAAATCAGGGATTGGACGTATTGATTATGTTCTCTATGATGATATGAATAAACCTCTGGCAATTATAGAAGCAAAACGTACCTGTAAGGATATTGCTGAGGGTAGGCAGCAGGCGAAACTTTACGCAGATCTGCTGGAAAAGAAATATGAACGACGTCCGGTAATTTTCCTTACCAATGGTTTTGAAACCCGGATCATAGACGGACAATATCCGGAAAGAAAATGTTCAGTTATTTATTCCAAACGGGATCTGGAGAAATGGTTTAACCTTTTGAGTATGCGTACAAGCCTGCAAAATATTTCTGTAGATAAAAAGATAGCAGACCGCTATTATCAGGAAGCCGCGATAAAAGCAGTATGCCAGAGCTTTGATGAAAAGAATCGGAGAAAAGCCCTACTTGTTATGGCCACAGGTTCCGGAAAAACCAGAACAGTAATGGCTTTGTGCAAGGTACTGGTTGATGCGGGCTGGGTGAAGAATATACTTTTTCTGGCGGACAGAAATTCACTGGTAACACAGGCGAAAAGAAGTTTTGTAAACTGGATGCAGAATTTTTCCTGTACAAATCTGGTTGAAGAAAAGAATAATTATATGTCGCGATGTGTTTTCTCCACATATCAGACCATGATAAACTGTATTGATACGATAAATGATAAAGAAGGAAAAGTTTTTACCTGTGGTCATTTTGATCTGATCATTTGTGATGAAGCGCACAGATCTATTTATAATAAGTATAAAGATATTTTTACATATTTTGATGCACTGCTTGTAGGACTTACCGCAACACCGAAAGATGAGATTGACAAAAATACATATGAAGTATTTGAACTGGCAAACGGAGATCCCACTTATGGATATGATCTGGCGCAGGCGGTTAAGGATGGATATCTGGTTGATTATCTTTCGGTAGAATCCAGGGTGAAATTTATTGATCAGGGAATTGTATATGATGAACTTTCAGAAGCAGATAAAGAAATCTATGAAAATACTTTTGAAGACGAAAATGGAAAGCTTCCGGAAGCGATAAATTCGGCTGCATTGAATACCTGGATTTTTAACGAAGATACCATTAAAAAAATTCTTCATGTCCTGATGAGAGATGGAATTAAAATTGAATACGGACAGAAGATTGGAAAAACAATTATTTTTGCGAAAAATCATGATCATGCGGAAAAGATCCTTGAGATTTTTAATAAGGAATATCCGCATTTAAAGAATTATGCTATGGTGATCGATAACAGAATGAAATATGCACAGAGTGCAATTGATGAGTTTTCAGATCCGAAAAAACTACCGCAGATCGCAATTTCTGTAGATATGTTAGATACCGGAATTGATGTACCTGAAGTTCTTAATCTTGTATTCTTTAAGAAAGTTATGAGTAAAGCAAAATTCTGGCAGATGATCGGACGAGGAACAAGACTATGCCCGGGATTGTTGGATGGGGAAGATAAGAAAAAGTTTTACATTTTTGATTTCTGTGGGAATTTTGAGTTTTTCCGAATGAATAAAGGAAAGGCAAGCGCAAATCTGATGGCGTTGCAAAGTGCAGTTTTTAATCTTCAGTTTGAGATTTCGTACAAGCTTCAGGATATTAAATATCAGACAGATAAATTAACTGCGTACAGGACTGCACTTGTAAAGCACATGACTGAAAAAGTAAAAGAGCTCCCAAGAGATAGTTTTACAGTTCGCCAACATTTGAAATATGTAGAATTATATTCAGAAGAGTCGAACTATCAGATGCTTACTTATGAAGATACTTTACTTGTACGGGAAGAGGTTGCACCCTTGATTTTGCCTGAAAGTGATGAAGTAACAGCAGTACGTTTTGATGCACTTATGTATGGAATAGAACTTGCATCTCTGGTTGGAAAGAAATATACAAGTGCGCGAAAAGATCTTTTAAAAAAGGTTTCCGGAATTGCCGGAGTGGCAAATATACCGGAGATTCAGGCACAGACAGAGCTGATCGATCAGATTTTGCACACAGATTATGTGGAAAATGCAGGAATCGATGAATTTGAAAATATCAGGGAAAATCTGAGAGATCTTATGAAGTATATTCCGGATAAGAGCAGGAATAAATATATGACCAATTTTACAGACGAAATTCTTTCAACGGAATGGAAAGAAGCAGAATTGGAAAACGATGATCTGGAAAATTATAAAGTACGAGTAGAATATTATGTCCGACAGCATCAGGATAACCATGTAATAGCTAAGCTGAAAAAGAATCAGTCACTTACAGAAAAAGATGTAGCTGAACTGGAAAAAATTCTCTGGAGCGAGCTTGGTACAAAAGAGGATTATGAAGCAGAATTTGGCAGAAAGCCATTGGGAGAATTTGTCAGAGAAATGGTAGGTCTTGATATGAATGCAGCAAAGGAAGCTTTTTCAAAGTATCTTGAGGATGTAAATCTGGACAGCAGGCAGATTTATTTTGTAAATCAGATCATTGAGTATATTGTTCATAATGGAATGATGAAGGATCTTTCTGTTTTGCTGGAATCTCCGTTTACGGATCGTGGGAGCATTTCGGAAATCTTTACAGATATGGGTGTTTGGCTTGGAATAAAAAAAGTCATTGATACGATCAACGCAAATGCTGCTGCATAAACATCCTCCTCTGTGAAGCATAAAAATTTACCCGGATTTACAATAAATTTAACCATAAATCCGGTTGACAAAACCCAGCCGGGAACGTTATAATGGCCGGGTTGATAAGATATTTTAAGAAAAAAAGGCAGGTGAACAGAATGGACAGTTGTGATTCTCATGGGCGAAGTTGTAGCTCTCGGAGTGAAAGATGGAAAGAACAGAGCGAGATGAGACTGTTCCATTCTGTTTTAAGTGTACGGAATATCTGTGGGAATATTATATCTATATATCAGAAGGATATATTTGACAGGATGTATCGGTGTCATCAGAATCTGTACGGTATTATTACATTATAATTTCAGCAGGATTATAATAGATATCTTTTTCATTCTTCTCATTCTGAGAATCTTACAGTAAGGCGATCATGTATAAATTCATTTCGCTTTATACTCAAATCCCAAGGAAACACAATCGAAAATCAAACAGCACATAGACATGCTTTAACATGTCTGTTTTTGGTGTGCGTGTTTTGTGCGAAACTATGTGAGGAGGATGAGAAAATGACAAAAAGAAATCAGGATTTTTCAAAAGATATTCTGAGTCTGATCCGAAGCAGTGTTTCTCCGGCAGTTTTAAGTGAAAGGCTGCAGGATTTCCACGAAAACGATCTGGCGGAAGTATTAAGAGAATTAAGCACTGCGGAGCGAAGCAGACTATACCGTATCCTGGAAAGCAGTATGCTGGCAGATGTTTTTGAATATCTGGAGGAAGAAGAAACTGTACAATATCTGGAAGAGATGGATGTAAAAAAAGCGGCAGCCATTCTTTCCAAAATGGAAACCGATGCCCTGGCAGATGTTTTAAAGCAGATCGATAAAGAAAAACGCAAGCTTCTGATCCAGCTTCTGGATGAACAGGTGCGGAAAGATATTGAAATGATCCGCTCCTTTGATGAGGATGAGATCGGAAGCAGAATGACAACGAACTGCATTGTGATCCGTGAAAACCTGACCGTAAAGCAGGCCATGAGTGAGCTGGTTTCCCAGGCGGCAGATAATGATAATATTTCTACGATCTTTGCAGTGACGGACAGAGGGGAGTTTTATGGAGCCCTGGATCTGAAGGATCTGATCACAGCAAGACAGGACCACCCTATGGAAGAGCTGATCGTAACTTCCTATCCATATGTGTATGGTACTGAGCAGATCGACGACTGTATGGAACGGCTGAAGGATTATTCTGAAGATTCCATTCCTGTACTGGACGATGACAATCGTTTCCTTGGAGTGATCACATCCGCAGGGATCATCGATCTGGTAGACGATGAGATGGGAGAGGATTATGCAAAGCTGGCTGGTCTGACTGCAGAGGAAGATCTGAAAGAACCTCTTTTTGAAAGCATGAAAAAAAGAATGCCCTGGCTGATCGTTCTTCTGGGCCTTGGTATGGTGGTATCTTCTGTTGTGGGAATGTTTGAAAAAGTAGTTACCTGTCTGCCGATCATCATGTGCTTTCAGTCTCTGATCCTGGATATGGCAGGAAATGTTGGAACCCAGTCCCTGGCTGTAACCATCCGTGTACTGATGGATGAGACGCTGACGGGCAGACAGAAAGCAGAGCTTGTGCTGAAGGAAATGCGGATCGGTCTTTGCAACGGTGGTCTGCTCGGTATTATGTCTTTTGTACTGATCGGATTGTATATTTTCTTATTCAAAGGAAAAACACTCGTATTTGCCTATGCGGTATCCGGTTGTATCGGATTATCCCTGCTGGTGGCTATGCTGGTATCCAGTGCAGTGGGAACCTGCATACCGCTGTTTTTCAAAAAGGTTGGTGTGGACCCGGCAGTAGCCTCAGGTCCTCTGATCACTACGGTGAATGACCTTGTAGCCGTGATAACATACTATGGAATGAGCTGGATATTCCTGATCGAGATGTTCCACCTGGCTGGCTGAGAGTAAAATGCAGCTATGCTCATAAAAATAGACAGATACCAGAAATCTGTCGAATAACAGAAAAGTTACCAATACAAAAAAATTCCGGATCGAAAGATTCGGGATTTTTCTTTACATACAAACAGAAAGCTATTATAATGAAAGACACGCTTTGCCCGTTTAAAACGTTGCAGAAATAAATACAAACAACGGGCAGAAAAAGAGAACAAAACGATCACATGGGGTGATTGGGGAAAGGAAACAGTAACATGATAGTAACAATGATTGAAAAGGTCTATACATTTCTGTGGGGAGATCTGATAACGATCCCGCTTCCGGGAGGAAGTACGCTGGGGATCTCGCTTCTGATCCTGCTTCTGATTCCGACCGGTATTTATTTTACCATCCGGACAAAGCTTCTGCCGATCCGTCTTTTTCCGGATATGGTACGAGCCCTGTCAGAAAAGAAAAGTGACAAAAATAATCTTTCAGCATTTCAGACGCTGATCGTATCTACAGCTACCCGTGTGGGAATGGGAAACCTGGTCGGTGTGGTAGCTGCGATCTCGGCAGGAGGTGCAGGAGCGGTATTCTGGATGTGGATCACGGCGCTGATCGGTTCCTCCACTGCTTTTATCGAAGCAACCCTGGCACAGCTCTATAAAGAAAAGGATCCTCTTTATGGTGGCTACAGGGGCGGTCCTGCCTACTATATCCACCGTTACTGGGAAGAAAAACAGGGCAGAAAACGAAAAAAGGTTCTGCTTTCCGTTCTGTTTGCCATTTCCGGCCTGATCTGCTGGTGTGGGATCAGTCAGGTTATCAGCAATTCCGTCACGGCGTCTTTCAAAAATGCTTTTGATATTCCGCCGCTGTATACTACCATCGTGCTGGTAGTGATCGCAGCTGTGATCGTGCTTCGGAAGAATGCAACGGTTAAAGTTCTGGATCTTCTGGTGCCGGTAATGGCAGTGCTTTATTTTGTGATCACGCTGTTTATTATATTTACAAATCTTGGAAGTATGCCGGGAGTATTTAAACGGATCTTTGAAGAAGCTTTCGGATTTCGTCAGGCTGTTGCCGGCGGATTTGGCGTCGTGCTGATGAACGGAGTAAAAAGAGGCCTTTTTTCCAATGAGGCGGGAAGCGGCTCCGCTCCCTGTGCAGCAGCGGCAGCAGAATGTGACAGTCCGGTAAAAGCCGGATTTGTCCAGGCCCTGGGTGTATTTGTGGATACGATCGTGATCTGCAGCTGTACAGCTATGATCATGCTTCTGGCCCCGGAAGATCTGGTCCAGGGACTTGCCGGAATGGAACTTCTTCAGACAGCCATGCATTATCATATGGGGCAGTTTGGAGTGATCTTTATTGCTGCAACACTGTTTATGTTCAGCTTTTCCACATTCCTGGGAATCCTGTTTTATGCAAGAGGCAATGTGGCATATCTTTTCGGTGATAACTGGGGTTCACAGACAGGATATAAGGTGCTGGCACTGGTGATGCTGTTTATCGGTGGAATCGCGGCTTACACGTTTGTATGGGATCTGGGAGATGTAGGAATCGGCCTGATGACGATCTTTAATATTTTCATGCTGTATCCTCTTGGGGAAAAAGCACTGAAAGAGCTGAAGATCTATGAATCGGAAAAGAAGAAAAAATAAAACTGTTTACAGACCTTGAGAGCATATGGTAATATCAGGGTAAAGCGCTAAAAGATTAAAGAGTTCTGACAGCCGGAAGGAGTCAGACTCTGTGAAATATCAACGGTAAGTTGGATCAAGAGGAGGATATGAAAGATGTATATTACATGTCTGGACGTAGAAGGTGTACTGGTACCGGAAATCTGGATCGCATTTGCAGAGGCAAGCGGAATCCCGGAGCTCAAGAGAACAACCCGTGATGAGCCGGATTATGATAAGCTGATGAACTGGAGACTTGGAATTCTGAAAGAGCATGGTCTGGGACTGAAAGAGATCCAGGAGACTATTGCAAAGATCGATCCCCTTCCGGGAGCAAAGGAATTTCTGGATGAGCTGAGATCCTTTTCCCAGGTGATACTGATCAGTGATACCTTTACACAGTTTGCAACTCCACTGATGGAGAAGCTTGGACGGCCGACACTTTTCTGTAATTCCCTGGAAGTAGCAGAGAACGGAGAGATCACAGGCTTTAAGATGCGCTGTGAGAAATCCAAGCTGACAACTGTGAAGGCACTGCAGTCCATGGGATTTGAGACTATCGCAAGTGGAGATTCCTACAATGATCTTGGAATGATCCAGGCAAGCAAAGCAGGCTTCCTTTTCCGCAGTACAGAGCAGATCCGTGCAGATCATCCGGAAATTCCGGCTTACGAAGAGTACGATGAACTTCTTGCAGCGATCAGAGAAGCAATGAAATGAAGAAGGGAAAGTCGGAATGATCAACGAAAGAATTGTGATCGAAGAAAAAACAAAGGACTATAATGAGGCATGGATAGAGACCTATTTCTGGCAGGAGTCGGAAGAACTCTATCCGGGACAGAAGCGTCCGGTCATAGTGATCTGTCCGGGCGGAGCTTATGGCATGACTTCTGACAGAGAGGCAGAAGCCATTGCTGTCCGGTTTATGGGAATGGGCTATCACGCAGTGGTGCTTCGTTATAGTGTGGCACCTGCCAGATATCCGGTGGCTCTCCGTCAGCTGGCAAAAACAGTAGCTCTTCTCAGAGAGAACAGCGATAAGTGGCATATTGAAAAAAATAAGATCATTGTGTCCGGTTTTTCGGCAGGTGGCCATCTGGCAGCTTCTCTGGGAGTATTCTGGAATACGGAGGAGCTTGCCGGAATCACGGGAATGGAAAACGAGAGGATCCGTCCCAATGGTATGATCCTGAATTATCCGGTGATCACTTCAGGGGAAGCTGGTCATGAAGAAAGCTTTCGAAATCTTCTGGGAGATCGTTATGAGGAGCTGAAAGATCGGATGTCTCTGGAATTTCAGGTTACGGAAGATACACCCAGAACCTTTATCTGGCATACCTTTGAGGATCAGACGGTGCTGCTGGATAATACACTTCTCTTTGTTCAGGCACTCTATAAAAAGGGCATTCCAGTGGAGTATCATGTTTTTCCGCAGGGACCCCATGGGATCGGCCTGGCAAATGAGCTGACTGCCAACGAAAACGGCAGAGGGATCGCAAGAGCCTGTGAACCATGGAGTGAGCTTGCAGGAAAATGGCTGAACCGTGAATTCCCATGGTGGAACGGGGCAAAGATCGAAAGATAATACGAGACTGCTGTGTCGGATAAAATATCCTTTCTATCGGGAAACCGGTAGAGAGGGTATTTTTTATGATTGTGATGACTGCTGTATTTGTCGGCTGTTTTGTCTGGCTCATCTGATGATAAAAGCTTTGCAGGGCTTTGGTGTGGATCTGGATCAACATTCACATTGCAGAAAGAAAGGAATTTTGATAATTATGGATAAAAATCAGATTTTTATTACCAGTGGTACGGAATATAAAAGAATGACAAAGGAGCTTCTGGAAAAAGCGGATCTTCAGTCCCATATTGGGGATAGAAAGAAAAAGATCGGGATCAAGCCGAATCTGGTTTCTCCTTCAGAGGCTTCTTGGGGTGCAACGACTCATCCGGAAGTGGTTGCAGGAATTATCGAATATCTGAAGGAGCATGGTTTCCGGGATATGGTGATGTTGGAGGGATCCTGGGTAGGAGATAAGACAAGGGAGGCCTTTGAGACCTGTGGCTTTGACAGGCTTGAGGAAGAGTATCAGGTGCCGTTCTGGGATATGCAGAAGGATAAGGGGATTTCTGTGGACTGCGGCGGCATGGAGCTGAATGTCTGTGAGCGGGTAAAGGAGCTTGATTTTCTGATCAATGTGCCGGTTTTGAAAGGCCATTGTCAGACAAAGATCACCTGTGCCCTTAAGAATATGAAGGGGTTGATCCCAAATAAGGAAAAGAGACGGTTTCATTCTCTGGGGCTTCATAAACCCATTGCTCATCTGAATATGGGGATACAGCAGGACTTTATTGTTGTGGATAATATCTGCGGGGATCTGGATTTTGAGGATGGCGGAAATCCTGTCGTGATGAACCGGGTGATGGCTGCCTGTGATCCGGTTCTTGTGGATGCATATGTGTGTCAGATGATGCATTATGAGGTAGCTGAGGTTCCTTATGTGAAGCTGGCAGGTGATCTTGGTGTGGGCTGTTCAGATATTTCCAAAGCAGATGTCAGATTTCTGGAGGATGGTGCGGATCAGAGGATGCCGGTATCCAGAAAGGTTGTGGAGCTTGCGGATGCCGTGGAGGAAGTGGAATCCTGCAGTGCCTGCTACGGGTATCTGATCCCGGCATTGGAGATGCTGAAGGAAGAGGGGCTTTTTGAGAAGCTGGATGAAAAGATCTGTATCGGACAGGGGTATCGTGGTAAGACGGGAGTGCTTGGTGTGGGACACTGTACCTGTAAGTTTCAGAATTATGTGGAGGGGTGTCCGCCGTTGGAGGGGGATATATATGAGTTTTTGAAGAGGTATATTGGTGAACGGACGCCGGGGAAGTGACAGTCCTCCGGGCCGGACTCCGTCGGGGGATGCTGCTAAGGTTCCGTGAGCCGGCTAAAACCATTGCGGAAGGGCCCAGAACTCGCCTTCGGCTCAAACAGCTGGGACCTTCCGCAATAACGCCGTCTCCCGCAACCTAACCATCATCACCCCTCCTCCGTAGCAGCCCGGAGGACTGTCACTTCCCCGGCTGGCGTTTTAGCCGGAGAGGTGGAAGCGGACGCGTGGTGTCCTGTCCTTACGTTTTGATGAGTTGAGCGTCCGCAGTTGGAGGTGTGGGAAGGATAGCGTCTGGTCAATAAATATTTTGGTGTTGTTCAATGTGTTGGAATGGTGGGAAGGATACGTCTTCTTGTTGAAAGGTGTTATGCCGATGAGATCGGCACAGCCTGGCGTTTTAAACAAACGCAGAATCCATCGCCCTGTCAGTAACGTAACATGACCAAAACGTACGATTTCTAGCCCAAAACGTACGATTTCTAGTGGGGCCTGAGGGAAGGGGTGCAGGGGAGGGGAAACGGCCTTTCGCAACTACGAGTGCTTCCCCTCCCCTGCGGTTTCACTTACGCTTCCAAAGCGTAAAAACATTTTTCAGAAAAGAATTTTCAGAAAAAAAGAATCCTAAAGACATCTCTTTACAATCTCAATAATCTGCTCCATAGAAAACCGGCTGCTGTCAATACAGAGATCATACTGTGTCATATCCAGCCATTTGCTGTCTGTAAAGTATTCATAGTAAGCCTTTCTCTCTTTATCCATTTTTTTGACCAGCTTCCGTGCGCTGGCTTCTTCTCTGCCGGTACGGCGTATCACATTCTGAACTCTTTCCTCAAAAGGTGCATGGATAAAAAGTTTAAGTGATTTATCCTTCAGGATACTGGTTGCACAGCGGCCGACAATTACGCAGTCCTCTCTCTGCGGAAGTGACAGGATGATCTTTCTCTGGAGATCATAGAGCACATCGTTCATTGGTACAAAAGAGAAATTATCTGTAAACTGCAGCTCACTGTCAACGGGAAATACCCACTGACTGGCTTTTTTCTCGTCTACCTTTGCCAGGGTGTCGAAGGGGATATTGTTTTTCTTGGCAGCCATGTCGATCAGTTCTTTATCATAAAAACCGATGTCCAGGTTTTCAGCCAGAGTCTTGCCGATAAGGCGTCCGTTGCTTCCAAACATACGATTGATGGTGATGATACGTTTTGCCATAAAGATACCTCCTTTATTTCGGACCGAAAGCAGGAATATCTGATTTTCGGTAGTTTTTCTTACTTCTTTTATAACATATTTCGGTAAAAAATACCAGAAAATAATATATAATTTTTAAAATAATATTTAATATATACAAAAAATAATGGCAACAGACAGAAAATATAATTAATTATTTGTATTTGCATATGAAAAATATCATACCTTTTTCACCGGGTTTTCACAGATCACACAAAGACTTTACACATTTTTTTTAAAATATTTTTAAAACAGAGAGAACATACACAGCATATTTGGAGGTTAAGGAAAATGAAACGACGGCGTAAAAGGCTTATGGTGATCATCCCGGTGGCTGCTGTCTGTGTGGCAGGTGCGGGAACTGTGGGATATTTTAAAGTGGCGCATACGAAGCCGGCGCAGAAAACAGCAGCGAAAATGCAATCGGCGGAGGCGAAAAAAGGGAACCTTTCCAAGACGATTGTGGGTTCCGGTTATCTGGACTTGGCAGAAAATGCGCTTACAGAGCTCCTGATGGAACGCTTTGAGCAGGACGAAGACGCTTTTTCCATTGTGGATCAGTCAGAGATCATGGAATCCATGTCCGGTGTCACCAACACCATGTCTCTGATGATCAGAACAAATCGCGTTTTTTTATCTGGAAATCCGCACATTGATAAGGTATAATCTATAACAGTTAGAGGAATATCTCTGCCGGGAGGATGGAACTGCCGGCAGGGAACTGCCGAGAAAGGGATGACAGTAAATTTGAACATCGTGGAGAAATGTGTTTCATGCCTGAATATAAAAGAATCTTATGATCTGGCCAGGCGCATGGAACAGGAAAAAACAAATCCGGTTCTGGGATACCGTACAGCAGGCTCCCTGGCAGAGCGAAAAACCGGAGATATGCTTTTGGAAGAAATGAAAAAAGCCGGTCTCACACAGGTAGAAAAAGATAAGATCCGTGTGGATGCATGGGAATTTAAAAAAGCGGTGATGCGCTGCCATGACAGAGAGGGAACCTGCCGGGAGATCCAGCTTGGCGCATATCAGACAGATTTTAAGACCAATGGCTTTCAGAGGTTTGATCTTGTATATCTTGGAAAGGGTACAGCTGACGAATATAAGGATATCGATGTGAAAGGAAAGCTGGTTCTTATCGAGATCAATCAGAGAGAAGAATGGTGGATCAACTACCCGGTGTATCAGGCACACCTAAAGGGTGCAGCAGCTCTGATCGCCGTACAGAGCAGAGGATACGCACAGATCGATGATACGGCTTTGAATGCACAGGATATCGCAGGACCTTCCTGTGCGCCTGCATTTTCCATGTCACGGGCAGATTTTCTTATGATCCGTCAGCTGATGGAGGAGAAAAATGAGAATGGGAATCGTGTTCCGGAGCTTTCCGTGGAATTTGATGCGGACACAGAGGTGATCAAAGACCAGTATACCTACAATATCGTTGGCAAAATCCCGGGAACCGATTCGGATTCCATGATCCTGTTAAGTGCTCACTATGATTCCTATTTTGAGGGATTTCAGGACGATAATGCGGCAGTGGCCATGATCATTGGAATTGCCAGGGCGCTGCTCCGTGGTGGCTATAAACCTCGCCATACTATTGTGGTATGTGCTCTTGCAGCAGAAGAATGGGGGATTTCCGACACAAAATATGACTGGTCCACAGGTGCTTACCGCCAGGTATTTGAGGCGAGACCGGAGTGGCAGGGGCACGTGATCGCAGATCTGAATTTTGAGCTTCCGGCTCATGCACACAGTACCAGAGATGCAGTACGATGTACCTATGAGTATGCGGATTTTGTGCGCAGCTTCGTGGATGCTGTGCAGATGCCGGAGGGGATTTATCCGGAGGGCATGACCACGTTGTATCCCATTGAAACCTGGTCTGATGATTTTACCATGGCTATTTCCGGGATCCCGTCCATGGTCAATGATTTCAGCGGTGGCCCGTTTATGGAAAATTATTATCATTCCCAATACGATAACCAGGATGTTTATGAGGAAGAGGTATACAGATTCCATCATGAATTTTATCTGAAACTTCTTCTGGCTATTGACAGCCTTGCTCTGCCGCCAATGGATTTCGGGCGGGTACTGGACCAAAGTATTAAGACCCTGGATACGGATCTGTGTATGCAGACCGGCGCCGACAGTACACTCCTTCTGAAAAAAACAGAAGAGGCAAAAAAAGCGGCTGCCATCCTTGCAGAGCAGGTACGGCACTTCAACAGCCTTCCGGAAGAAAAACGTGACTGGAAAAAAGCCGATGCCATTACCGAAAAGCTTCTCGGTGTATTCCGGAAATCCCAGGATTATCTGGTACGTCTGGACTGGGATGACAATGTGATCTTTCCGCAGCAGGCAGTGCAGAACAATCTTTATGCACTGAAGAAAGCGATGGGATATCTGGAAAAAGGAGAGATCGCCCTTGCGCTGGGGGCTTTTTACAGTATTGACAACAACTGTTATGCCTTTCAGTTTGAGCGGGAAGTCTTTTATCATTTTACGGAATATATCTTGAAGCAGTCCCCGGATCGCCTGATGTGGGGAAAGGGCAGGATCATCCATCATGAGAACCTTTATGATCTTGTGGAAAGGCTGAAGGAAAAGAAGCCGGGTGACAGTCTAGAGGCGGAAAAGCAGAGCCTCAAGGAAGCCTGGGAAAGACAGAAGCGTTATTATGCGGATGATATTGAATATCTGATCCGTGCAGCGGAAAAGCTCAGGAATCTGATCTGCGAGGTCAGTGATATGTTTGAAAAAGGAACAGAATAAAACCATACCTGGAGGAAAGAATGGAAAGCCATAATTTATACCGAGTGAAAGAAGAAGATCTGGATAAGCTGATCCGGGTATTGACCGTATGTTTTTCGGAAGATCCTCTGTATCATGCACTGATCCCGGACAGGGATACCAGAGAACGGCTGATGCCGGAGCTTTTTACCTGTGATCTTACGGAGTTTTTTGAGACCTGCGAGATTTATGCAGACAGCAGTGAGTTGAACAGTATCCTGGTAGTATCCGACGGAACGGAGCATGAAGCAGCCTTACATAATCTGATGGTGGATTTTTTTGCCCTTCTGAAAACAGATGGCTATCTGATCAAAGAGGATCCAAGTCTTGCGACCCTGCGGAAATTCATCCAGGGAAAAGACTATCTGAATTCCAGCTGGACTTCCCAGCTTCATACAGCAGAAAGGCTTCATGTGATCTATCTGGCAGTGGCGCCGAAGATGCAGCATCACGGTCTTGCTGAAAAGCTGATGGATGAGGTGATCGATTATGCGGACAGGCATAAGCTGATGATCTCTCTGGAAACCCATAATCCGGCAAATGTTTCCATGTATGAGAAATTCGGATTTAAATTATACGGCATTGTACAGAAAAAAGGATTTGATCTGAAGCAGTACTGCATGATCAAACAGGCATAGGAGGAATTACGATGAAACGAAAATGGTGGCATGACAAAGTGGTATATCAGATATACCCCAAGAGCTTTTATGATTCCAACGGAGACGGGATCGGAGACATCCCGGGAATCATCAGCAAGCTTGATTATCTTAAGGAACTGGGAGCAGATATCCTCTGGCTTTCCCCAATCTATAAATCTCCCCTTGCAGACCAGGGATATGACATTGCAGATTATTATGCGATTGATCCGAGGTTTGGGACCATGGAGGATATGGATCGTCTGATCGCAGAAGCAAAAAAAAGAGAAATGTACATCCTTATGGATCTGGTGGTAAATCACTGCTCCGATGAGCATGAGTGGTTTCAGCAGGCCATTAAGGATCCGGACGGAAAGTATGGAAATTTCTTTTATATCCGGGACAAAAAGGATGATAAAGCTCCCTGCAACTGGAGAAGCTATTTCGGTGGTCCGGTATGGGAAGAGCTTCCGGGACATCCGGATAAACAGTATCTCCATGTATTCCACAAGAAGCAGCCGGATCTCAACTGGGAGAATCCTGAAGTAAGAGAGGAAGTCTACAAAAACATCCGCTGGTGGATGGAAAAAGGGCTTGGCGGATTCCGTATTGATGCCATTATCAATATCAAGAAGAAGCTTCCGTTTTCCGATTATCCTGCCGATCGTGCAGATGGGCTCTGCAGCGTCGGGAGGATGCTGGAGGAGGCAGAAGGGATTGGAGAATTTCTGGGAGAGATGGCTGAGAAGTGCTTTCATCCCTATGATGCTTTTACTGTAGGAGAGGTCTTCAATGAAAAGGAAGATGAGATCAAAGATTTTATCGGAGAAAACGGATATTTTTCATCCATGTTTGATTTTGAAGAAACCTGTTACGGAAAGAGCGAGGATGGCTGGTATGCATCCAAACCGTACCTGACTCCGGAAGAGTACAAGAAGTGTATTTTCCATACGCAGAAAAAGATTGGGGATACCGGCATGATCTCCAACATTATTGAGAATCATGATGAGCCAAGAGGTGTCTGTCACTATATTTCTCCGGAAGACCGCTGTCCGGATTCAAGGAAGCTCCTGGCAGGTGTTTATTTTCTGCTGAAGGGAATTCCGTTTATTTATCAGGGTCAGGAGATCGGTATGGAAAATATGGAGTTTACTTCTATGGATCAGATCGATGACATCAGTACCATCGATGAATACCAGGTAGCGCTCCGTGCCGGATGCAGTGAAAAAGAAGCGCTTGATGCTGCTTCCGCATTTTCCAGAGACAATGCCAGAACTCCGGTACAGTGGAGCGCAGAGAAAAATGCGGGATTTTCAGAAGGAGAGCCGTGGCTTGGGGTCAATCCCAATTATAAGGAGATCAATGTAAAGTCCCAGTTAACGGACAGTGATTCCCTCCTTTCTTTCTACAAAAAGCTGACTGCACTGAGAAAAGCTCCGGAATATAAAGAAACGCTTGTATACGGAACATTCGCTCCATATCAGGAAGAACAGAAGAATCTGATCGCATATACAAGAAACGGTGAGAAAAATCTTCTGATCCTGGGAAATATGCAGGCACAGTCACAGAAGGTATCTTTGCCGGGAGAAGTAAAAGAGGTGCTTCTGAATAATCAGAAAGCTGTGGAGATCACAGAAAAAGAGATCATTTTGAAACCGTATCAGTTTATCGTTCTGGAGACCGCTGTCTAATGCGGCGTCAGAACAGCAGAGAAAAAAACAATAGCTATTTAGCTGACAGTCTGTTAAAATAAATGTTCGGCTGAAAAAACAGCCGTAAAGAAAGAGAATGAGAATTCAGAAGGGAATAAAGTATGCTGAAGATAAAGAATTACGTAAAGGCAGAAAGCCTTGAACAGGCATATGAACTGAACCAGAAAAGAACAGCCTGTGTGCTGGGCGGTATGGTCTGGCTGAAAATGGGAAACCGGAACATCATGACAGCCATTGATCTGTCAGGTCTTGGGCTGGATACTATTACAGAAACAGAAGAAGCATTTGTGATCGGCTGTATGACACCACTTCATGCGCTGGAAACCCACAAAGAGCTGAATGCCTATACAAACAGTGCTATCCGTGAAAGTGTACGGCACATTGTGGGTGTGCAGTTTCGAAACTGTGCCACAGTGGGCGGAAGTATTTTCGGAAGATTCGGATTTTCCGATGTACTGACCATGTTTCTGGCACTGGATACCTGGGTGGAGCTGTACAATGGCGGAACCATTCCGCTGGCACAGTTTGCATCCATGGAAAAGGATAACGATATCCTGGTAAATATCATTGTAAAAAAACAGCCGCTGAACAGTGTGTACTTAAGTCAGCGGAACAATTCCACAGATTTTCCTGTGCTCACCTGTGCGGCCGCTCTTATTGACGGAAAAGCAAGAACTGTCATTGGGGCCAGACCCGGAAAAGCAATGATCGTGGAAGATGAAGAGGAAATCTTAAAAGATTTTGTACAGATGAATGCACAGCAGAAAAAGGATGCAGCAGCATCTTTTGCCGCATATGCAGCGGAACATGTTTCTACAGACAAGAACATGCGTGCTTCAAAAGAATACAGAAGTCTTCTTGTGAAAGTCCTTACAAGAAGAGCCTGGGAAGAGATCGGAGGGAGAGCAGAATGAATATCACTTTCTGGCTGAATGGTGTAAAGCGGCAGGCAGAGGTACGTCCGGATGAACTGCTTCTGGATTTCCTGCGGAAAAACAGCTGTTACAGCGTAAAACGTGGCTGTGAGACTGCAAACTGTGGTCTCTGTACTGTGCTGATGGATGAACGTCCGGTACTGTCCTGCTCCATGCTGGCTGCCCGCGCAGACGAGAAACGGATCGTGACTCTGGAGGGAATGCAGGAGGAAGCAAAGGAATTCGGCGCTTTTATGGCAAATGAGGGAGCAGAGCAGTGTGGCTTCTGCAATCCGGGATTTATCATGAATGTATTTGCCATGTTAAAGGAACTGGAAGATCCCACAGAAGAGGATATCCTGGAGTATCTTTCCGGAAATCTGTGCCGTTGCTCGGGATTTGTGGGACAGACCAGAAGTATCCTGAAATTTCTCGACTATAAAAAAGGACAGGAGGAAGGAAAATGAAATACGTAAACAAGCCGGTGCCAAAAACAGATGCAATGTCGCTGGTAACCGGAAAACCGGTCTATACCGATGATCTCGCACCTTCTGACTGCCTGATCGTCAAGATCTTAAGAAGTCCTCATGCCAATGCCTGGGTGGAAGAGATCAAGACAGATGCTGCAAAGAAGATCGAGGGGATTGCCTGTGTTCTGACCTATGAGGATGTTTCCCACAAAAGATTTACCCTGGCCGGGCAGACAGCGCCGGAGATCAGTCCATGGGATCGCTATATCATAGATAAGCATGTGCGTTTTGTAGGGGATCCGGTTGCCATCGTAGCCGGTGAGACAGAAGAGGCAGTAGATAAAGCCTTGAAACGCATTAAGGTAAAATATCGTGTGGAGGAAGCAGTTCTGGATATCCACACAGCCAAGGATAATCCCATTCTGGTGCACCCGGAGGATGACTGGTATATGCCGATCCCGGCCGGAGGAGATAATAAGCGTAATCTCTGTTCCTCCAATGTAGAAGAAGTGGGTGATGTGGATGCCATGCTGGAAAAATGTGCGTATACAGTAGACCAGGTTTACCACACAAAGGCAAATCAGCAGACCATGATGGAGACCTTCCGTACCTACTGTTATATGGACCATTTTCAGAGACTGACGGTGGTTTCTTCCACTCAGATCCCGTTTCATATCCGAAGGATCGTAGGAAATGCGCTGAACATTCCGTCTTCCAAAGTTCGTGTGATCAAGCCTCGTATCGGCGGGGGCTTTGGTGCAAAACAGTCTTCTGTCAGTGAGGTTTTCCCGGCACTGGTAACATGGGTTACCGGGCGTCCGTCCAAGATCGTTTTTTCCAGAAAGGAATCCATGATCGCGTCTTCTCCGCGTCATGAGATGGAAGTCCATATCCGTATGGGTGCAGACGAAAACGGTATTGTAAAGGCGATCGATCTTTATACTCTTTCCAACACCGGTGCCTATGGAGAGCATGGGCCTACAACCGTAGGACTTTCAGGCCATAAATCCATTGCGCTGTATCGTCATACGGAAGCCTACCGTTTTGCCTATGATGTTGTTTACACCAATATGCAGGCAGCTGGCGCTTATCGTGGCTATGGTGCCACACAGGGTATTTTTGCTGTGGAGTCCGCAGCAGATGAGCTGGCTCATAAGATGGGGATGGATCCGGTAAAATTCCGCGAGCTGAACATGCCTATGGAGGGAGAGGCACTTCCGGGATATCCGGATGTACCGATCAACGGCAGCTGTACCATGGATAAATGCCTCGCCCGTGCAAAGGAAATGATCGGATGGGATGAGAAATATCCGTTCCGTGATATGGGTAACGGCAAAGTACGGGGTGTCGGTATCGCTATGGCCATGCAGGGCTCATCTATTGCAGGGATCGATGTCGGCGGAGCAGACATTAAATTAAATGAGGATGGTTCCTATACCCTGGCACTTGGATGTTCTGATATGGGAACCGGCTGTGATACCATTCTTGCTCAGATGGCAGCAGACTGTCTGGATACAGATATGAAAAATATCGTGGTATTCAGTGTGGATACAGATATTTCTCCCTATGATTCCGGTTCTTATGCATCTTCTACAACCTATGCAACCGGAAATGCCGTAATCCAGGCCTGCGGAGAACTCAGAAAGAGAATCCACGCTTTTGGCGCACAGATGCTTGGAGTATCTGCAGAGGATTCGGATTTTGACGGAGAAAAAGTCCGCACAGAAGACGGAAAAGAGGTAACGCTGCAGCAGATCGCAGGAAAAGCGACCTGTGGAGTCTGCAGTGAGCTTCAGGTTGTAAAAGAATATTCTTCTCCGATCTCTCCGCCACCGTTTATGGTAGGTGCCGCTGAAGTGGAGGTCGATAAAGAGACCGGACAGATCGATGTCATTGATTATGTGGGCGTGATCGACTGTGGAACTCCGATCAATCCAAATCTTGCCAGAGTGCAGGCAGAAGGCGGTATCGGTCAGGGAATCGGAATGGTTCTGTATGAGGATGTGCAGTATACAGATAAGGGAAAGATCCGTAACAATTCTTTTATGCAGTATAAGATCCCCAACCGTATGGATATTCCGAAGGTGCGGATCGAGTTTGAGAGCAGCTACGAGAAGACAGGTCCTTTCGGCGCAAAATCCATTGGTGAGCTTGTGATCGATACACCTTGTCCGGCTATTGCCAATGCGGTTTATAATGCAACAGGTGTACGTGTCAGAGAGCTCCCGATCACTCCGGAGAAGGTTGCAATGGGAATCCTTGCCAGAGAAGCCGGAGAGAAGGTGTGAAATGCAGGAGCTGATACTGGCAATTGCCGGACTGATCCTGGAGCTGCTGGTATTTTTTTGTGCAGGAAGTCTGCTGACACGGATACTGAAAATGAAGGCGGAAGTAACCATGGAACTGGTCTTGGGATATCTTCTGTATTTTGCGGCTTTTGAGATACTTGCAGTTCCTATGACCCTGAAATGGGTAAAACTGAGTACCTTTTCGTATCTGTGGATGGTGATCATGGCAGCTTGTGTACTGGCAGCATGTCTGTTTGCGCATAAACTTTGGAAGGGACAGCTGGACCGGATAGGAGAAACATTTCGGAAGCATTCACTGCTGCTGCTTTTGACCGCTGCGGCAGTGATCCTGCAGTGTTTTCTGGTGGCTGCATATCAGGACGTTACTGCAGATGCAACACATTATATTGGTGCAGTAAGCACTTCCGTGTATACAGACACTCTTGCCCGATACAGTCCGCTTACCGGTGTTATCCAGAGAAATTTTAATCTCCGCTATGATCTTTCTGCATATCCGATGAACAATGCGGTGTGGTGTGTCCTTCTGGGCATCCACCCGATCGTTCAGTCCAAGGTCGTGATGTCTGTGATCAACATGCTGATGATCAATCTTCTGATCTACCAGATCGGAAAAAGCTTTTTTCGTGGAGATGAAAAAAAAGCAGACCTGATGGTTCTTTTTGTGTGTCTGATGCAATTGTTTTCTTTTTCTATCTATACAACAGGAACCTTTGCGTTTATGCGGGTTTATGAAGGGAAGGCCCTGCTGGCAAATATTTCCATTCCGGCAGCGCTTCTGGTAAGTATACGGCTCTGGCTCAACAAAGATGGCAGAAATAAAGAGAGCTGGGTGCTGCTTTTCATTGCTGCAGTTAGTGCGTTGACGTTTTCAGGATCCTCCCTTATTTATCCTGCAGTAGTCAGTACGGCGATCCTTCCGGTGATGGTGCTGAAGAAAAAGATTTCCTACGCGATTCCCTATGCGCTTTGTATGCTGCCGGGATTTTTGTATGCCCTGGTTTATTTTTCGGCGAAGCTTGGATGGATCGCATTTCCGGCATCATAGGAAACTGGGAAGATACTATGGATAGGAGAAGAAAATGGCGGGAGTAACGATCGAAGAACTGGGACTGCGTTTTGTGCAGATCTGTATGGAAAATTACTGGAGTGGCTGTCTGCTGCCTGTATTTTTTCTGGCAGGTATACTCTGGGATATTTTTTACCGCAGGAGAAAAGAATCCAGAGTGTTCCTGTATTATCTAGTCTTTCTGGCACTTACGGTATATAATCCGGTTCTTGTAAAATATGTGATACCAAAGGTACATTTTGAAAGTGAATATTATCGTTTTATCTGGATCCTTCCGGTGATCCCGGGTGCTGCCTATTATGCTGTACGGATCGTAGAAGCGGTAAGGTTTCGATGGCTGAAGGCTGTAACAGCGCTGATCCTTGCGGCAGTGATCGTCACTACGGGGACACCTGTTCCCGGCATTGCAAAAGATTATGTGATGGCGGAAAACATCTATAAAGTCCCGAATGAGCTGCGCTCAGTATGCGATGTGATCCATCAGGACTGCGATAAAGAACAACCCAAGGTTGTTTTTGACAATGAGCTGAATCTGGTGGCTAGACAGTATGATCCGTCACTGATCCTTGTTCTGGATCGTAATTTTATCCTGTATCGTGCAGGAAGTACTGTGGTAGGAAACTACGAAAACAGCAAGGCCTACCAGATCCAGAAAGTGATCATGGATGTGATCAGTTATCAGATGGATGTAGGGATCGATAAGTTCCGGCAGGTATTGAAAAGAACGGAAACCGATTATCTCGTTCTTCCGGTAGATCTTACAAATCATGACTATATCCGTCAGGCAGGATGTACCCCTATTGCACAGACAGAAAAATATGTGGTATACAGGTTTGAAGGGTGAATGTGTTCGCCCTTCTGGCCTGGAAAAATGACTAAAGTGCGTAAAACGATACGGAGAACGGAGTGAACAGCAACCATAAAATGTGTGATGAATATGTACTGTTTAAAAAAATCTTTACAATTTCATGGATTTGTGTTAAAATCATAAACAGTGTAAACCTACTTTGATAATTTCATACCTGAATTTAGAAGTTATGTTTTTCATTATGCACCTGTAGCTCAGTGGATAGAGCAGTGGTTTCCGGTACCATGTGCGGGGGTTCGATTCCCTTCAGGTGTGTTACCCGGAACAGTGGGAATTGTTCCGGCGTGTTGTTATGATAAGGAGGACAAGAACTTGGATGATTTCAGAGAATGGTTATCAGATAACCTTCGCTATTTTATGTTAGGCGGAGCCATTCTGGTGATCGTGCTTGTTCTGATCTTTGGCGTCCGCGCCTGTGTTGGAGGTAAGAAGGGGAATTCCAATAAAGATCAGACAACAGCCCAAAGTAACCAGGAAAATGATCCTTCTTCTCCGGCAAATGATGGGGAGACAGACGAGAAGAAAGACGCCAGTTCCGCGGCAGATACGGATGCGGAGACAACCATGGAAAAAGCCAGCACGGAAGTAACCGAGCTGATTCAGAGCTATTATAAAGCTTTTGGGGAAAAAGACATTGCAACACTTAAGACGATTGAGGACGGATTTACGCCGGCTGACGAGTCGCAGATTAATTCAAGGGATTATATTGATGGGTATGAAGTACAGAATGTTTACGCTAAGAAGGGACTGACGGACGATTCGTATGTCGTTTATGTAGTCTTTAATTATATCTGTACTGGAATTGAGACTCCGGTTCCGGCACTGAGCCAGTTTTATGTGGAGACGGGCAGTGACGGCAATCTGAAGATCAAAGGTGGTGCTGATGACGATGCAGATATCAGTGCCTATGTGAAAAAACTGGAATCTGAGAAGGATGTGCAGGAGCTTATCAAAAAGGTAAAGACGGACTATGAAGCTGCGCAGGAGAGTGATCCCTCTCTGGCAGAATTCCTTCAGGGCCTTGGTGAAGATGCCAGTGCTTCCGCAGATGCAGGAACAATGCTTACAGTTACAGAGGATTGTAATGTTCGTGCTTCCGCAGATTCAGAGGGTGAGGTTATCGGTGGTTTTTCTGCAGGAACGGAAGTTGAAAAGAAAGGGCAGGAAGGCGACTGGATACAGGTTGATTATGATGGACAGACCGGTTATGTCTATAGTGGTCTGTTAGAATAATAAGGGTTAATAAAATGCAGGTTCCGGAAGAACCTGCATTTTTGTTGCTCTGATATAACGAAAGATCATTTTTTGAGTGAACCGTCTGCTGCCAATGTGTATTTTTTTCCATTTACGGTGATGGTTCCGATCTGCATGATTCCGTCTTCGTCCAGATAATAACGTTTTTTGCCTAGGGTGATCCAGCCGGTCTGCATGATTCCGTCCTTATTGAAATAATATCGATGACCATCTGTGTCGGTAAGCCATCCGGTATAGGCGGTTCCGTCAACCATAAATTTCCAGTTGGTGCCATCCGGTGTCCAGACTCCGTTTTCTGCCTCCGGCGAAACCTTTTCTGTTTCGGGAATCTCTGTGGGAACAGGAGACGGTGTGGCGGAAGGTGAGGGAGCGCCGGAAGATATCGATGCATCTGTATGGTGATCGCGATCTGAACTTGGTTCAATGGTCGAAATATCGCTGGTATTTATGGAAACTACGGAAGTACTGCTGCTTTCAAAAGGACCGGCCGATGACTGGGTAAAGAGAATACCGCAGATCAGACACAGGAAAACAGCGACAAAGATCAGCAGCCGGTTCATACGTGGAGTATGCTCTGACATGTTTTTCCTCCTGATATTTAAGTATATTTCTGTTTATCATACAATAATGAGAAAGAAAATACAAGAAAAATAACCGGTTGCGAACACGTGGGAAAAAATATATAATAGAACAATGGACGAAAAAATCAGAATCAATAAATATTTAAGCGATATAGGAGTCTGCTCAAGAAGAGAGGCAGACCGACTGACAGAAGCGGGGAGAGTTACTGCTAATGGAGAACTGGTTTCCACAGGAATGAAGATCCTTCCGGATGCGGAGATCTGTATTGACGGAAAGCCTGTAAAAAAACAGGAAAAAAAGATCCTGCTTCTTTTTCATAAACCAAAAGGGATTGTCTGCAGCACCAGACAACAGCGGAATGAGATGACAGTAACAGAATATCTGGATTATCCGGTGCGGATCTATCCCATAGGACGGCTGGATAAAGATTCCGAAGGACTGCTTCTCCTTACCAATGAAGGAGATCTGGTGAACCGTATCATGAAGGCGGGGAACTACCATGAAAAGGAATATCAGGTGACCGTGAATAAACCGGTGACAGAAGAATTTATCCGTGGTATGGGCGGCGGAGTGCCGATCCTTGATACGGTCACACGTCCCTGCAAGGTTACAAAAACAGGGAAAAACAGTTTTCGTATCATCCTTACCCAGGGTCTGAATCGCCAGATCCGTCGTATGTGTGAATATTTCGGATATAAAGTCGTAACACTGAAACGTGTTCGGATCATGAATCTGTATATTAATGGCCTGGAAGAGGGGAAATATCGTGAGATCCGGCCGGAAGAACGAAAAGAACTGGAGGAGATGCTTTCCTCCGAAAAATCAGAAAAAAGGACGGGAGGAAGCCATGAACGAATCATCCATAAAAAAAATGAAGGAGCTGGGAGAAAAGCTCCGGGAAGCGTCCAGGGCCTATTATCAGGAAGACAGGGAGATCATGTCCAACGTGGAGTACGACGCCCTGTACGACACTCTGAGCGCACTGGAGAAAGAAACAGGGATCGTTCTGGCAGACAGTCCAACCGTTAATGTAGGATATGAGGCAGTGGAGCAGCTCCCCAAGGAGGAACATGAGAGACCGATGCTGTCTCTGGATAAGACCAAAGAGAGAGAAGCTTTGAGAGAGTTTATCGGGGAACATCCTACACTTTTATCCTGGAAGCTGGATGGCTTAACGATCGTGCTTACCTATGAAAACGGAGAGCTTATAAAGGCAGTTACCAGAGGAAATGGTATTGTGGGAGAGGTTATTACCAATAATGCCAGAGTATTTAAGAACATACCTCTGAAAATTTCTTTTAAAGGGAGACTGGTACTTCGCGGAGAAGCCATCATTACCTATTCGGATTTTGAAAAGATCAACGAAACTATCGGAGATGCAGATGCCAAATACAAAAATCCCAGAAATCTCTGCAGTGGTTCTGTCCGCCAGCTGAATAACGAAATTACAGCGAAGAGAAACGTTCGGTTTTATGCTTTTTCTTTAGTGAGTGCGGAAGGCGTAGATTTCCGGAATTCCAGGGAGGTGCAGTTCCGGTGGCTGAATGAACAGGGCTTTGAGGTTGTGGAATATCGAAAAGTCACAGCGGAAACTCTGGATGAAGCGATGGATTACTTTGCGGAAGCAGTTACGACCAATGATTTTCCGTCAGATGGGCTTGTGGCATTGTATGATGATATTGCTTACGGAGAATCTCTGGGAACTACGGCCAAGTTTCCAAGGAACGCCATGGCATTTAAATGGGCCGATGAGATGCGTGATACGAGACTTCTGGAGATTGAGTGGAGCCCGTCCAGGACCGGACTGATCAATCCGGTAGCAATTTTTGAGCCGGTGGAACTGGAAGGAACCACAGTGAGCAGGGCCAGTGTGCATAACATCAGTATCATGAAGGAACTGAAGCTGGGGATTGGAGATACCATTCGTGTATACAAAGCAAATATGATCATTCCTCAGATCGCGGAAAATCTGACCGGAAGCGGTAATGCACCGATCCCGCATACCTGCCCGGCCTGCGGACAGGAAACGGTAGTGAAGAAAGAAAACGATGTGGAATGTCTTTTCTGCGTCAATCCGGAGTGCCCGGCCAAGAAAATCAAATCCTTTGGGCTTTTTACAAGCAGGGATGCCATGAATATCGACGGACTTTCCGAGGCAACACTGGAGAAATTTATTGCCAGGGGATTTATCCATGACTTTGGCGATATTTTTGAGATCAGCCGGTATAAAGATGAGATCGTGGAAATGGAAGGCTTTGGGCAGAAATCCTATGATAATCTTATGGAAAGTCTGGAACGGGCGAAAGAGACTACACTTCCAAGAGTGATCTACAGTCTTGGGATCGCAAATATCGGTCTGGCTAATGCAAAAGTGATCTGCCGCCATTTTGACAATGATCTGGACAGGATACGTCATGCCAGTCTGGAAGAGGTCAGTGATATTGATACCATCGGGCCGGTCATTGCCGGAAATCTGGTAGCTTATTTTAGGGATGAGGATAATGATCGCCGCCTGGATCATCTGATGAGCTTTCTTCATATTCAGGAGGACAGTCCCAAACAGGAACAGATCTTTGAAGGAATGAATTTTGTGATCACAGGAAGTCTGGTGCACTTTGAAAATCGAAGTGAGGCCAAAGAGCTGATCGAATCCCTGGGAGGCAAGGTTACCGGTTCAGTTACCAAAAAGACCAATTATCTGATCAATAACGACATCCAGTCCAATTCATCCAAAAACAAAAAGGCAAGAGAACTGGGGATTCCGATCCTTTCAGAAGAAGATTTTCGGAAACTTGCCGGAGTGCAGTAAAGGCCGTACAGACTGGAGATACTTTTTATCTGAAGAAAAAAGCCGAGCGGCTCCTTTATAAGAGACGCTTTATATATAAGGAGGGCAAACAATGCCGATCAAAACACAGGGGGATCTTCCGGTAAAGGAGATCCTGGAGAGAGAAAATATATTTGTAATGGACGAAAAACGTGCCATGCACCAGGATATCCGTCCGATCCATATTCTGATCCTGAATCTGATGCCGCTGAAAGAAGAAACAGAGCTGCAGCTTCTGCGTTCTCTTTCCAATACACCGCTGCAGGTGGATGTGACATTTATGGCTGTGGAGAGCCATGAAGCCAAGAATACATCTCTCAGCCATCTGAACAAGTTTTATGAAACATTCACCGATATAAAGAAACGTAAATTTGATGGAATGATCATCACAGGAGCACCGGTGGAGCAGATGCCTTTTGAGGAAGTGGATTACTGGAATGAGCTGACTGAGATTATGGATTGGACTGAGAAGCATGTGACTTCCACGATCTTTCTCTGTTGGGCAGCGCAGGCCAGTCTTTATCATTTTTATGGCCTGGAGAAAAAACCTCTGGATAAGAAAATGTTCGGACTTTTCCAGCACAGGGTACTGAACCGTAAGATCCCGCTGGTCCGGGGCTTTGATGATGTATTTCTTGCGCCGCATTCCAGACACACAGAAGTTCCTATTGCAGATATCCATGCATGCAAAGACCTTACGGTCCTGGCGGAAAGCGAAGAGGCTGGTCTGTTCCTTGCAATGGCAGAGGGAGGACGTAAAATCTTTGTTATGGGACATCCGGAATACGACCGCGTGACTTTGGATGGCGAATATAAAAGAGACCTTGCCAAGGGTCTGCCTATTGAAATCCCGAAGAACTATTACAAAGATGACGATCCAAACAACAAACCACTCCTCACCTGGAGGGCCCATGCCAACAACCTGTATACGAACTGGTTGAATTATTACGTATACCAGAGTACTCCGTATGACCTGTACGGGACACCGGATTTCAGGGAAATTTAAGGAATATGAAATAAGTATTAGCATAAGCTCATAAATCGTAGACAAAGCTATGATTTATGGGCTTATTTTAGATTGCTGCTTACGAAGGTCTTTCCTAAAAAACATTCCTACAAAATGTAGGAATAAATGCAATGTTTATGGTATGAAATGCGGCTGGTTTTTTGCATTTATTTTGATACAATCATTATATGAAAGACATGGAACTGAAATAAGAATTCCTGGTTACTGTTCATTGGTAATATTCTGCGAAGCGTGTTACTGAGAACGGAATGAACAGTAACAATTCTTGATGCAGGCCAGAATATGTTAACGGGAGGATAAATAATATGATAATCATAGGTGAAAAAATCAATGGATCCATCCCCTCTGTGGCGGAGGCGATCGCAAACAGAGATGCAGAATTCATCAAGCAGCGGGCACTTGCTCAGGCAAACTCAGGAGCAAGCTATATCGATTGTTGCGCATCTGTTCCGGAAGCAGAAGAAGTAGAAACCTTGAAATGGATGATCGACTGTATTCAGGAAGTGACAGATCTTCCGATTTCCGTAGACAGTCCCAGCGCAGATGTTCTTACAGAAGCTTACAAATTCTGCAGAAAACCGGGTATATTTAACTCTGTATCCGGTGAAGGGGATAAGATCGATAAGATTTTTCCTCTCATGGCACAGCCTGAAAACAAAGGGTGGCAGGTTATCGCACTTTTAAGCGATGATACAGGTATCCCCAAAAGTGCGGAAGATAGGCTGAAGGTATTTGACAAGATCATGGCAAAAGCGAAAGAGTACGGAATTTCACCGGATCGTATCCATATTGATCCACTGGTTGAGATGCTCTGTACATCTGAAGATGGCATTGCTATGAATGTAGAAGTAATTTCAAGTGTCCGTAAACAGTATCCGATGATCCACATTACAGCGGCGATCAGCAACATTTCCTTCAATCTGCCGGTACGTAAGCTTATCAATTTCGGATTTGTGGTACTTGCAATGAATGCCGGCCTTGACAGTGCGATCATGGATCCTACAAACAGAGATATGCTTGGACTTGTATATGCAACAGAGGCATTGCTTGGTCTGGATGATTACTGTATGGAATACATCGGAGCATACAGAGAAGGTCTGATCGGACCTGTAAAAAAATAAATAAAACGCATATGCGGAATGCGGATAGAAAATAAAAAGCGGAGGTGTTTGATTATGTCAAAAATCACAGAAGTAGCAGAATTGGTAGAAAAAGGAAAAGCAAAACTTGTAGGTGCAGCTGTACAGTCAGCTCTTGATGAAGGCTGTGAGGCAACAGAGATTCTTAACAGCATGATCGATGCGATGGCTGTTGTAGGTGAAAGATTTAAGAACGGAGAAATCTTTGTTCCGGAAATGCTGGTAGCAGCCCGTGCAATGAAAAAGGGTGTTGAGGTTCTGAAACCGCATCTTGCATCCGGCGCTACAGGAAGTATGGGAAAACTTATCATCGCTACTGTAGCAGGAGATCTTCATGATATCGGAAAGAATCTTGTTGCAATGATGATCGAAAGTGCCGGCTTTGAAGTTATTGATCTCGGTGTTGATGTACCTGCATCGAAGGTTATTGAATGTTACAAAGAAAATCCGGATGTTAAGGTAATTGCACTTTCAGCGCTGCTCACAACTACAATGCCGGCTCTGAAGGATACAGTTGCAGCACTTAATGCGGAAGATTTCAGAAGCAATGTTAAGATCATGGTTGGAGGAGCACCGATCACGAAGGAATTTGCAGATGAGATCGGCGCAGATGGATATTCAGAAGACGCAGCAAGCGCAGCAGTTCTTGCAAAAGCTTTGGCAGCATAAGGGAAAATAAAACAGGCCGCTCTGTATTGTCTGTGCATGGCATAGACGGCAGAGCGGCTTTTGCTTTACAGTGACCATCGGAGGGATGAAAATGTACCGAATAAAATTTATCAGGGAGGAAAAGGAGATCCTGGTGGAACCGGGTACCAGGATCCTTGAGGCGGAAAGAAAAGCAAAGCTGGTTCCTGATGCACCTTGCGGAGGCCGGGGAAAGTGCGGGAAATGTCGTGTTAAAATAGAAGGTCACATGGTGCTTGCATGTCAGACGGAAATCCACAGTGACCTTGAAGTAGATACATTGTCCGGATGCCAGGAAGAGGAGATCCTTACAGAAGGAATGCAGAGACCGGTTGCGTTCAGGCCTGATCTGAAACAGAAAAAAGTGATTCTTAAGAAACCGGAGACAGGAGACAACCGCTCTGAATGGGAGCGGCTGACAGAACAGCTGGATGTGGAAAAACCTGTTCTGCCTGATACTGAAATTGCATCGAAGCTTTACGGCTGCAGAAAAGAAGCAGAAGAATGGTATGTGATCTGTGCAGGAAATGAGATCCTGGATATCAGCAGAGAAGAGAAAAAAATCTGTTTTGCGGCTTTTGATATAGGTACCACGACGGTGGTTGGCTATCTTATGGATGCATTGACCGGGAAACAGCTGGCTCTCAAGAGTAGAATGAACCCACAGACTCAGTATGGCGCAGATGTGATCATGCGGGCGGATCATGCTCTGGAGCATGGCGTAGAGCAGCTGACCGGCTGCATACGGAATGCGGTTGATGAAATGCTCCAGGAACTGGCAGAGGAAGCAGGAAGAAGCACATTAGATATCTGTCAGGTATCTGTGGTAGGAAATACCTGCATGCATCATCTTTTTCTTGGGATTTCTCCGGCATCGCTGGTCCATGCACCATATAATCCGGCGATCAGTCAGGAGCTTACACTGAATGCAGAGCAATATGGGCTCCATATCCACAGAAAGGGGCAGCTGCTTATGCTGCCTGATATAGCCGGGTATGTAGGGGCAGATACCTGTGGCTGCATTTTGACGCTCAGACAGGATCAGCAGAACGAGATCAGCCTTATGATCGATATTGGAACGAACGGGGAGATGGTCCTTGGAAATAAAACGAGATTAGCCTGTTGTTCAACAGCTGCCGGTCCGGCATTTGAAGGTGCAAAGATCGAGTGCGGGATGCGTGGAGGAGCAGGAGCAGTAGATCATGTAGTATACAAAAATGGAAAATGGGAATACACGACTATAGGAAATAAGGCTCCGGCAGGCTTATGCGGTTCAGGTCTGATCGATCTTGTGGCACAGCTGTACCTGGCTGGCTTTATTGATGAAAGTGGTCATCTGGAAAGCGGCCAGGAAAAGGCGGGAGTGTTTGTGCTGGTACCTCCGGAAAAGTCGGGAAATGACAGGGGCGTTTATCTGACACAGAAGGATATCGGAGAGGTACAGCTGGCAAAAGCGGCTATCGCAGCGGGAATCTTTCTTCTTATGAAAAGACTGGAGATCACAGAAAAGGATATTAAACGGGTCTATCTTGCCGGTGCATTCGGCAATTACATGAATCCGGAAAGTGCGGCAGCGATCGGGATGTTCCCGGCTGAGCTGCTGCCCAGGATACAGCCGGTGGGAAATGCAGCCGGAGAAGGTGCCAGGATCGCGCTTCTGAATGAAGAGGAAAGAAAAGAAATGGATCGGACTGTCAAAAATATAGATTTTGTGGAGCTGGCAGCTTCGCCGGAGTTCCAGGATTGTTTTGTGGATGGCTTATGCTTTCCGTAATGCGAGGAGAATGGATATGCTTAATATAAAAGAACTGGAAGAGATGGGAAAAAAGGCAGGATTTTCTTATGTAGCACTTCTGAAGAGCGATTCGATCCAGCTTATGCCGGAGGTAAGGGAAATGTGCAAAAATAATACCTGCCATATGTATGCAAAACGCTGGAGCTGTCCTCCCGGATGCGGAGATCTTGAAGTATGCAGAAAAAAGATAGAAAAGTACAGGGAAGGCATTATTGTCCAGACAGTGGGGAAACTGGAGGATCCTCTGGACGGAGAGACGATGATGGAGACAGAAGCGGTTCATAAACAGAATTTTTATGAATTTGAAAAAGTGCTCAGAGAAAGATGGCCGGGTATGCTCCCCATAGGGGCCGGGTGCTGTACGAAATGTAAAACGTGTACATATCCGGATGCTCCATGCCGTTTCCCCGAACAGGCATTTTCTTCGATGGAAGCCTATGGAATGCTGGTAACACAGGTATGCCAGGCAAATGGTCTGGAATACTATTATGGTCCCTGTACGATCGCCTATACCAGCTGTTATCTTCTTGAATAGAACAGGAGTGAAAAAATGAATGACAGAGAACGGGAGGCATATCTGAACAGGATCGGATATGAGGGTGAATTAAGAACAGATAAAAAATGTCTGGAAAAGATAATGGACCTTCATCTTTGCAGTATTCCCTTTGAAAATCTGGAAGTTTTTGACGAGGGAAGGATTCCTTCTCTGAAGTGGGAAGATATTTATGAGAAGATCATTGTCAGAAAACGAGGTGGATATTGCTTTGAGCTGAATAAATTGTTTTATGAGCTTCTGAAAGCTTTGGATTTCCGTGTGATCCCTGTGGCGGTAAGGATATTGTGGAACCGGGAAGAGCTTCCGCCGGTCCTGCACCGGGCAACCCTTGTTATTTTTGAGGAAGAAAGCTATTACTGTGATGTAGGATACGGAGGTCCCGGACCCAAGAAGCCGGTTCTTATGAAGGATGGTATCCACAGAGAAAAAAACGGATGGTACCGTGTTAACATGAAACCGGGAAATACAAACGAAGAGATTCTTGTTGAACGAAAGAAAGAAGAAAAATATCTGCCAATACTCAGATTTTCACAGACTCCTACAGTAGAAGCAGATTTTGAACTGCTGAATTTCTATTGTGCAAAATCTCCAGATGTATTAATTACCAGAAAAAGAGTGGTGAGCATCTGCAGACCGGAAGGAAGTGTTGCGCTGACCGGGGATGTTCTTACGATCCAGAAGGAAGATGGATCCATTGAAAAGAAAATAAGTGATTCAGAAGAAACCATCAGGCTATGGATGGAACATTATTTCGGATTGGAGTTTTTACAGATATAAACAGAAAAAAGGACCAGGTTGTCAGGTGACAGTCTGGTCCTTTTCCTGCAGAAGAAAGCAGAGCTGCAGAAGAAGCCGGTCTTTCGGATTATCCAGATCAACCTTTGTGAGCTTCTGGATGCGCTCCAGACGGTAGGTCAGGGAACTTCTATGTATAAAAAGCTCACGGGCTGTCTGAAGAGAATTGCGTTCATGCTCCAGATAGACCTTGAGTGTGTGATACAGCTCAGTATTGTTTTTTCGGTCATAGTTCTGCAGTGCATCCAGCCGTGAAGAGACCAGAAGCTCGGGACTGATCTGATGGCTGATCTGGGAAAGCATATATTCCAGAAGATAAGCATCAAAATGATAGCACCAGGCCATGCTCTGACTTTTTTTGCCCAGGCGCAAGGCGGAAACAGCCTGAATATATCCCTGAGGGATCAGGAGAAAATCACGAAATTCAGAGCTTACTCCCATTTTAAAAAGCCCTTCGCGCAGGATGATCGCAAGTGAACTGATAACATCGGAAGATACAGAGTGCTTAAAGGACAGATTAACGATCACAACGATTCCCTGCTGATAGGTAAAAGCCAGACCTTCCGGGATCTGGGCTTCAATGTGTCCCAGTGTGGCGATGGAAGAGTGCATACGGTCATCCTGCTGCTGGGTTTCCAGACGAAGTACAAGATACCGGTCATGGCGATTCCAGTTCAGATACTGGATCTGATCGGTAACTGCCTGTAGTTCTGTGAGCTTTCCGGAAAGATACTCCGTGAAGAACTGCCGGGAGTCATTTCCCATTGAGATTTGGAACAGATTGTGCCGACGGATGCATAGCTCGATAAAGGAGCCAAGATACTCAAGAGCAGAAAAATGTCCGGGCTGTATCTCCGTCTGGAGCTCATCTACACAAAGCCTGCCCTGATAATTGCCGCTGACCCAGAGATTCATGTAGAGGATACGGTAACCGCGGAGCTCTTCGGAATAAATATTGGCGCCGTGGGTGATAAGTGTGCGCTGGTATTCGGCATCAAGCTTGAAATCCTGAATCAGGCTTAAAGGTGCGATGAGTCTACCTGTACGCTGGTCATGGACCCATTCGGACATACCGGTTACGTGCCGGGGAGAAGAAAGGATATAAAAGTTGGTGTCGTGGGCAAAAACCGGATTATGAAATATATCCAGACTGGCTTCCAGCATCTCATTCAGCGGATCGATACTTCCAAGTGCAAGCTGGAGTTTACTGTCCCAGTCAGAATATCTGTCAAAGGTCTGCTGTATTTGGTTGAAGACTTCAGAAAAAGAAAGGGTTCCCTTAATGTGAAGGATCCTGCAGCTTTCGGAAAAGCAGGAAAGATCACCGGAGCCCACCACTACAAATGCGATGTTCTGGTATCGCAGGAAGCTTTCGGAAAGAGAATTGCCGAAGACAAGATAAAGGTAGCATGGCTTTAGCAGGGCTCCTGCCTGATATATGCGAAGACCATCCAGCGTCAGGGGGTCTTCACGGCAGAGGATGGAAACATCCTCTTTTTTCTCCGCAAAATCGTCAGCAATGATCTGGAGATTAAGATGGAAGCCTGTATGCAGGCTATTCACGAAATGCTCTCTTTTGTTCAAAATATTTCCTCCAATTCATAAAAGCCTTGTATTTATAGGAAATTATAACATATTAGACGGAAAATAAAAAGAAAACAGAGAGGGAATTATTTGTGCATATTTACAATAATAACTGTACAAAAAGTATGAAGCATTGGAGAAAGAATGAAGAAGTGTGCGGATTTACGAACAAGAAAAAAACAACTATACTGTAATCATCAAAGGTAACGTGAAGTTGTGGAAATGGCCGGCCCCACAAAAAACAGCGAAGGGGGAAAGAAAATGAGTAAAAATGAAATACCGAAACAAGATCCGAAACAGAAAAAGGGTCTTACAAATGCCCTGAAATATTTCTTTGGTGTTGGTGATGCCGGATTTGTTCTTATGAGTAATATCGAGACATTTTACTTTATGACATTTCTGACGGATCTGGCTGGTTTTGCAGCTGGTGTAGCTGGTGTGATCAATTCCGTATTTACCATTGTTGATGCATGTCTGTCCTGGCTTTACGGAGGAATCATCAATGGCACAAAAGCAAAGAAATGGGGGCGTTATCGTTCCTGGCTGATCATGGTTCCGTGGATGGTGCCGTTTCTGTACGCATTCATGTTCATACGTGTCAGTGATAATGAATGGCTTTCGGCAGTGGTGATCATTGCCGCATCCATCGCATCTCATGTGGCATGGAATTTTAGCTATGTTGCCAATGCAACCCTGATCAGTATTGTTGGCAAAACACCGGAAGACAAAGCAACGCTTGCATCCTCCAGGGCAACCTGGAATAACATAGGCGGTCTGTTGTTTTCCTATATGGGTCTTCCATTTGCAACACTTCTTGCCGGATATGTCGGTGAGAAAAATAAATTTGCAGCAGCAGCTTTCTGCCTGGGTATTCTGATGGTCGTAACCTATTTCGCCCATTTCAAGATGACGGAAGGCTATGAAGAGATTGAAACGGAAACAGCAGGAAAGAAAAATGACAAAACAAAGATCACGATCAGAGAGATGTTTGCTTCCCTGTTTCAGAATCCGCCTCTTATGGTCCTGATGCTGGCAGACCTTGCAAAATGGTGTGTGAAATTTGTGACAGCAGCATCTGCTATTTACTATTTCAGGGATGCAATGGGAAATCCTGGACTGATGACCACTTATCTTCTCTGTGTTGCTATCGGTGCCATCATCGGAGCTTTTTCCATGAGATACATTGCAAAAGCAATATCGTCCCGTACAACTATGATCATTGCTTATGCAGGAATGGCAGTATCACTGTTCCTTGTATATATTTTCTATGGAAATGCAATGACAGTGATCGCTCTTATGACACTTGCCCAGTTCTTCTATGGCATGGCTTTTGCAGCTTCACCTGCACTTTATGCTGACACTGTAGTGTATGCAACATGGAAGAGCGGAAAAGATGCATCCGGATGGATCATGGGATTACAGAATCTTCCGCTGAAAATTGCCGTGTTCTTAAGAGGAACGATTCTCAGCGCCTGTCTTGTGGCGGTAGGCTGGAAATCTGGAGTTGTTCTTGAGGGGACGGCTCGTCAGGGAATGACGATTTCCTTTGCACTTGTTCCGGCTATTTTCTGTCTGGCAGGTCTTCTGCTTCTGGTGTTTGGATTTAAGATCACAAAGGAAAAGGTTCTTCAGTATCAGGCTGAGATTGACGCAAGATCATAAAGATAAGTGATCGGGTATTTCGAAAGATCACAGGATAATAAAGGAGGAAGCATTATGTTGAAAGCATCGGAGATTTTACTTGAAACGATAAAAAAGGATGGCAGGCCGGAACGACTTCTGAGACAGTATGAGGGTGCGACCTTTTACCCGCCGAACCCGGCAAATAATTATGTGCGTGGAAACCGTCACCGTGGTATGGAGCCTATGAAGGATCTTTTCGGAACTGAGATCCTCTGGCCCCAGGAACAGCTGGCTGCAATGCCACATGTAACAGAGGACAACAAGGTCATTGATGATATCACAGAATGGAAAGAGCAGCTGGTGATCCCGGATATTGTCGGTCAGTGCTCGGATCCGGCTTTATGGGAACCATTTAAACAGAAGGCACAGGAGATAAAGGATTCAGGAAGCCTTTTCATGGCATTTATGCCTACAGGTGTTTTTGAGAGGCTTCACTTCCTGATGGGATTTGAGGATATGCTGGTGAACTTCCTTCTTGAGCCGGAGGATATGATGGATCTCTGCAATGCCATTGGGGAGTACCGTTTCCAGCTTACAAAGCTGATCGTTGATAATCTCCACCCGGATATCATCCTTTCCCACGATGACTGGGGTTCCAAGCAGTCCCTGTTCATCAGTCCGGACACATGGAGAGAATTTATCAAACCACAGTATGAAAGATCCTATAAATATATGAAAGACCATGGAGTGATCGTCATGCATCACGCAGATTCCTTCATGGAACCGATCATAGAGGATATGGTTGATCTTGGGATTGACATCTGGCAGGGAACACTTCCGCAGAATGATATTCCGAAGCTCCAGAAACAGCTGAACGGAAGAATGACACTTATGGGCGGAATCGATGCTTCGATCGTAGACCGTGTGGATTCCACAGAAGAAGAGATCCGTAAGGAGGTCAGAAGAGCATGTGAGGAGTATGCACCACACGGACATTTCATTCCATGTATTACCTATGGAGGTCCCGGTTGTCTGTTCCCTCATGTAGATTCAATTATTGATGACGAGATTGAAAAATATAATAAGGAGCATTCCTGTAATTCATTAAAAGCGCCAATTGAATAAAAAAGAACCTCAAGGTATGATTGAGTTGCATCTTGGCGGATGTAAACAAAACAATCAAGCACTGGAGGTTCCAAATGAATTATACACAGAATGAAAAGATTGAGCAAGTAACAGATTCAACAATGGTTGTCGGAGTTGATATCGGAAGCCAGATACATTATGCAAGAGCTTTTGATAACAGAGGACGCGAACTTACAAAACGTATTTTTTCTTTTCATAACGATCTGGAAGGGTTCAATTCTTTCAACCTTTGGGCAGAGACACTTAAGACTGAGAATAAAAAGACTGCAGTTCTGATCGGCTGCGAGCCAACAGGTCATTACTGGTTTGCGTTTGCGAAGTATGTAAATGATCATCAGAAAAGATTAGTAATGGTCAATCCATTCTCGGTTAAGAAGATCAAGGAACTTGATGATAACAGTCCAAAGAAAACAGATTCAAAAGATCCAAAAACAATCGCAAAACTAGTTGTGGATGGGAGATATTCAATCCCATACATGCCAGAAGGCATTTATGCCGAAATAAGAGACCTGGTATACAGCCGTGACGGGATCATGAAGCAGCACAACATATCTGCAAACAGGATTCAGAGATGGCTTGCAATACATTTCTCGGAATATCTGGGATTATATACACGATTTGATGCAATAAGCGGCCTGGCAGTGCTTGAAAAAGCACCATTGCCAAAAGATGTGATTGCGCTTGGAGCAAATGGGATCTGAAAGATCTGGCATGATAAAAAGATGCGTGGCAGAGGAGTTACTGAAGATAGGGCAAAGACCCTGGTTGAAGCTGCGCACAACAGTGTTGGACTTGACGGAGGGATTGGAACAAAAAGTGAATTATATATGCTGCTCAGGTTTCCAGCACGGTTTATCTTTACGGAGAACCGAAGACAAGTACCGTCTGGGCATCTATTGATCTGAAGCAGCGGCAGCTTTTTGATCTGGATTAAAATTTACATAATCTTTATTTGATTATTTGAAAAAACAGTGCTATAGTAAAGTTGGTTCCGGTAAACGGATGATTTATGGATCCCAGAAGAGGACCGGGCGGAACCAAATTACTGTTGGCCGGTCAGGATCTGGATCAGGAAAGAAGGAAGAGGGAAAAAATTGCGTAAAAAATCACATATACTGTTAGGCAGATACCTGGCTGACCAGATGTCTGAGGTGTACAGTCTCCAGCAGCACAGAAAAGCGTTTTGCCTGGGCAATATCATGCCTGATCTGAAACCATCGTTTCTCACCACCAGACATGAGTTTTTCGGAACATTCGATCACCTCCAGAATAAGATGAGGGCGCTTGTCGAGAAGAACCCGGAGGAAGAGAATGCCAGAGTATACTGGAGAAGATTCGGTGAGGTCATGCATTATATGGCTGATTATTTTACTTTTCCTCATAACAAAACATACAAAGGAAATCTTGCAGCACATAATTCTTATGAAGCTGAGCTGAAGAACCGCCTGAGAGAATGTATCCTCAGCGGCGCAGCAGACAGCCAGCTGGAAGAAGCGAAGCAGTTTGAAAGCTTTGAGGAACTTGTGGAATATATCCGTGAGCGTCATGCATATTATCTGGAAAGCCCGCGGTGCATTGCCGATGACATCCGTTTTATCCTTCGGGTGTGCTATCAGGTTGTACAGGGGATTTTTCAGCTCTGTGTCAGAAAACAGTTTCATATGGGCGGACAGCCGGCAGTGACTGTCTGACAGTATATAAAAAGCCGCAGTGTGTGAGAGCACTGTGGCTTTTTTACGTTATGGTAAACTCTAAAAAATCTTACAAAAATGTGAATAAAAAGTGAAAAATAGATGAATTGAAGGAGATATCCTACCAGAACAGTTGATTTCACGATTTTCGTATGCTAAAATAAATTGAATTAAACTTTAAGTTATCAAACGGTTTAAGGCAGACCTTTATTATAGGGGAAGTAAAGGGATGTTCAAGGAAAGAAGGGAGCATCTTAATAAATATGAAGAACAAGTACCTGAATAAGTTTTTTTGCATCACGATGTTATCAGCTATGGTACTGGCAATTCCAACCGGAGTAAAAGCCGCCGAGGAAGCAGATAATGTTGTTGCTGAGGAAGGTGTTTCAGGAGACGGGAGCGAGGTAAGTGAACCGGAACCAGAAGTTCCGGCAGAACCGGTGCCGACAGCTGCACCGGAACCGGAAATAACTGCTGCACCGGAACCGGAACCAACTACAGCGCCGGAGCCAACAGATACACCGGCACCTGCGCCGACGGAAACACCGGAGCCAACTGCAACACCTGCGCCGACAGCGACACCTGCACCAACGGCAACACCGGAACCGACAGCGACACCTGCACCAACGGCAACGCCGGAGCCAACCGCAACACCTGCACCGACGGCAAGACCGGCCAGGGATGACTCTGCAAAGGTACAGGCGGTGATCCGGAAGATCAAAGCACTGGCAGGCAGAACGATCACAGCAGCAGATAAAGCGGAGATAGATAGCGTACGTGCAGCTTATGAGGCACTGTCTAATACAGAAAAGGCCAAGGTTACGAATTATAAGATCCTGACTGAGGCAGAAGCCAAGCTTGCAGCTGTCGACAAGAACGACAGTGATAACAAAAAAGACAACAAAAAAGACAACAAAAAAGATGATAGCAGCACGGAAGATAACAAGAATACAGAGATCACAGATGGAAATAACGCCACAGCAACACAGATCGGAGATCCTGTTTATGTGACAAATATGGTATCCAATCTCCATGCGGGCAAGGATTTTTATCTGGATAGTCTTAAGAGCAATTATCATCTGTCCTTCTCTGATGATTTTGCTTCTGTCATGGAAGAGATCGAAAGAGAATATAAAGAGAAGAACAAGCTTACCGATACGGAGAATACACTTCTGGTAAGAAACTGGCAGGATATCCTTGCTGTTTATATTTACGAAAAGAGCAAAGCAGGAGCAACGTCATTTACATTGGATGCATCCTGCAAGGATGATCTGGCAAGGATCTTTGCGGAGATGAACCCCATCGTCAGGGACAAGCAGGATATTACCAAGATATCCTACGGAAATCGTAAGATCAACTACTACATCAAGAAGAACAATATTGCAAAGGAAGACAGAAGCGTCCTTAAGAAATATGTGGAAACAGACTGTAAGCTTCTCTGTGCGGTAGTTACCGCATCCAAAGGCTTTGTCCGTGAAAGCGTGGGAGACAATGTTTCTGAGGATCGTGTAGATGTTATCACCGCAGCGTATTCACTGGTTGGTAAGGTCGGATATTTCTGGGGCGGCAAATCTACGGTGATCGGAGAAGATCCAAGTTGGGGCTCCGTTGAGAAGGTATCAGCAGACGGCAGCAGAAGCTCCGGTACGCTCCGTGCATATGGTCTGGACTGCAGCGGCTTTGTTACCTGGGCAGTGATCAATGGATATAAGGATCAGGGAATGCAGGCAGCAGTTGGAGATGGAACCTCTGACCAATGGGAGAAGGCCGGTGTTGTCAGCGAAGCAGATGCACAGCCAGGAGATCTGGTATTCCAGAGAGGACCGGAAGCAGGAAGCAACAACCACGTTGGTATCCTGTGCGGAAAGACGGATTCCGGCGACTGGATTGCAGTACATTGTTCCTCAAGCAAGAATGGTGTAACGGTTGGTGAGGCATACAGTGCAAGCTTCCGTTATATCAGAAAGCCATCCTTCTATCAGGATACAACAGCGGAGGAAAATAAGACCACAGCTACAGAGAATGATGTTCTGACAGAGGAGAGTGCAGAAAAGCTCCTCACGGATGTGGTTAGATCTGATGCACTGAAGGATGCACTGGCATCCGGTGATACTGTTTCCAGTGACCTTCTTGCAGATTTTAAGAATAAGGCTTTGCAGGAGGATGAGGAAGAAGATGAAGTTGAGACGCTGACTCTGGATCAGGAGACCATGGACGATGCAGTGGATACATTTGATGATGATGTAGAAACACTGGAAATGGAAAACTAAGGGACAGCGATTGAAGATAAGGGCAGTCTCCCACGGGAGGCTGCCCTTTCTTACAATCGCTGCTTCAGACATAGGACATGATATTATGAAAAAAAGAAATTTCTGCCCCATGGCAGCCGCAGTGCTTACAGCTGCAGTGATCCTTCAGCCCTTTAGCACTTCGGCAGGGGCACTGGGTCAGATCCGCTCCATAGCAAAGAGCATTATTTCAGGCGAACCAAAGGAAGTAGAGGAACTGCGTCAGATGGAGGTTGCCCAGAGCGAAGAAGGGCATCAGGAATATTATTTCAAACAGCTTACGGAAGAAGAGCAGAGAGTATATCGGGAGCTGCTGAAAGGAATCCGTGTCCGGGAAAAGGAGTTTTATCTGACGATCTCCGATGATGACAGTATTGACAGAAGCTATCATGCAGTATTGAAAGACCACCCGGAGATATTCTGGGTCCACAATCGTGAAAAAATCTACAAAACTACGTATTCAGACAGTGATTACTGCGTTTTTACTCCGGGCTATACTTATACAGACGGCGAGATCGATGAGATACAGACGGCGATGGAGCAGAGCTTTCAGGAGGTCAGAGCCCTGATCCCGGAGGATGCCAGTGACTACGAGAAGGTACGCATTGTTTATACGTATGTTATTGACCATACCCAGTATCAGACCGGGGAGGATGATCAGAGCATAGCAGGTGTTTTCTGGAAAAAATCCGCAGTCTGTGCCGGATATGCAGGAGCTGTCCAGTATCTTCTGGAAAGGCTGGATATTCCCTGTATTTATGTGGACGGAAGCACAAAAGGAAGTACAGAGGGTCATGCATGGGATATTGTAAAAATAGGCCAGGAGTATTATTATGTAGATGCTACCAATGGGGATCAGCCGGATTTTTTAAATGGAGATGCCGCACAGCTGGAAGAACATAAGACGATCATTTACGATTATCTCTGCCCTTTCCCGGAAGAATATGAAAAAACCTATACACCATCGGAAGAACTGACAGTTCCGGCATGTACTGCGAAGGATCTGGATTTTTATGTGCTGAACCAGGGGTACTTTGAAGATTACAGCTGGCAGGACATATATGATTATTGTAAGATGAGACTGGATAATGGTGCGGCTGTAGTGCGTTTCAAGTTTGGCAGTCAGGAGGCTTTTTCCGAAGCCTGTCAGGAACTGCTGGATGATGGTGTGGTACAGAATGTGGCACAGTATTATATGAAACTTCACGGACTTGGTCAGGTGGAGTATCATTATGGAGTGATGGATAATTTTTATACCATATATTTTATTTTCTGAAACATCTTCGGGAAGATTTCCGGAGGTTTTGGAAAGAGAGGAGTAAGTTATGAATATGGATATGTTGTCAAGAGGATTTGACATACTGCAGAGAGCAGGAGGTATGGAACAGATCAGCCAGCTGATGGTGATCGTATATGGAGTGCTCTGCGTTTTCGGGCTTTTGAACTGTATCCTGGGATATCGTATCCTCCGGTTCTGGATGATGATCTTTGGATTTATCATCGGAGCAGGCGCCGGCTTTGGTGTAACCTATATGTCCGGTGTTCAGGATAAAATGGTGATCGCAGGTGCCATGGCGGGACTGGGGATCGTACTGGCTGTTGTTTCGTTTCTGATCTACAGGGCAGGAATCTTTGTACTGGGATTTGGTATCGGAATAACATTGAGTATCTATCTGGTCCATCCGACCAGTTCTTTTTCTTTTTTCCTGTGCATCCTTATCGGCGTGGGACTGGGAGTACTTGCTATGCGTTATGCGAAAGGAGTGATCATTGTCGGAACCAGTATACTGGGTGGTGTTCTGGCAGGATTATCCATTGCAAAGATCGCAGGGCTGGCGCAGTTTCCATATGGTGTCGGTATGGCAGCGGGAATTGCGATTCTTGGTATGCTGATCCAGTTCGCCATCAACAAAGACCGATACGATGAGGAAGATGACGAAGAAGAGGATGACGACGATGGAACTCTGCCGGAGGAGACCAGGAAGCCGGCAGGAAGGGACCGTAGAGGAAACAGTCGTGAATACACCTCTGACCGTAACAGGGACGATCACAGATATACATACGAAAACCGGGCAAACGATGACCGGGAAAGCCGGGGTGAAAGACGTTCCCGCAGACCATCTGACAGAGAAGGACGCAACTCTGACAGACGAGAAAGAAATTATGCAGACAGCCGAAAAAGATCCGGAAGCGAAAGAAACAGCAAAGGCAGTTCCACTGAAAGAAGAAGCACTTCCGGAACCTCCGGCAGAAACAGAACCTCCGACAGAAATTATGCTTCGGATGACAGAAGAGGCCGCAGATACAGCCAGAGCAGCAGCACCAGGGAACGAAGGAATGCAGGAACGGGAAGCAGATCCCGCTATGCAGATCCGGAGGATCATGAAGACTATGATCGTTTTGATGAGTCGGAAAACAGGGACAGCTATGAAGATTTTGAAAAACTGCAGCAGAAAAGACGCCGGATGGATATTGAAAATATGGCGGATTTTGATGAGCAGGAAGAATATGGAAATTACAGGAATGACCCGGATCTGATGAATGATGAGGATCTGGATGAGCTTGATGAGTGGAAAGACAACTGAGAAAAATCCGAGGAGTGACAGAAATGGGAAAAGAAGCCAAAACAAACGCGATGAGAATGCTGGATCGAAAAAAAGTAAAATATGAAGCAATCGCATATGACTGTGGAGAGTTCATAGATGGGATCCACTGTGCAGACATCACAGGAGCCCCTCATGATCAGTCCTTTAAGACCCTGGTCATGGAAGGGAAAAGCGGCGGCTACTATGTGTTTGTAGTTCCGATCGAGAAAGAAGTGGACCGTAAGGCTGCTGCAAAGTCTGTAGGCGAAAAAACAGTAGATATGATCCATGTAAAGGATCTTACAAAGATCACGGGCTATATCCGCGGAGGCTGCAGCCCTCTTGGAATGAAAAAAAATTATCCGGTGGTGTTTGACCAGTCTGCCGAAAAATTTGATGAGATCTATGTAAGTGGTGGAAGAGTAGGCCTTACCCTGAAGGTACCGCTTAAAGATCTTCTGGATGTAACACAGGGCAAGCTTGCTCCGATCACCATGGAGTAAGCGCATATAAAACAGATAAAAAAACTCCCCTGACTGCCTGTAAAGGCGGAAACAGGGGAGATTTTTTGTTACAGAAGCATGGGATTTAGTTATCCTGTGCGTCCTCTTCGTTAACCTGGAATACGTGACGCTTCTTGGCCATTTCGTCGCTGGCAAGATACTCGTCGTAAGTGGTGATCTTGTCTACCAGCTTGCCGTTAGGAAGGATCTCCATGATGCGGTTTGCAGTTGTCTGTACAAACTGGTGATCGTGTGAGGTGAAAAGGATCACTCCCGGGAATTTGATCAGTCCGTTGTTCAGTGCTGTGATAGACTCCATATCCAGATGGTTGGTTGGCTCATCTAGGATCAGGATATTGGCACCGGAGATCATCATCTTGGAAAGAAGACAGCGAACTTTTTCACCACCGGAAAGAACACGGACACGTTTTACACCATCCTCACCAGGGAAAAGCATACGGCCAAGGAATCCACGGACGTAGGTTGCGTCCTTGATCTCGGAGTACTGTGTCAGCCAGTCGGTGATAGTAAGGTCGTTATCGAATTCCTGTGTGTTATCCTTCGGGAAATATGCCTGGGAAGTGGTAACGCCCCATTTGTAATTTCCTTCATCCGGCTCCATTTCACCTGTAAGGATCTTGAAGAAGGTTGTGATGGCCTGCTCGTTGGCGCCCACAAAGGCAACCTTATCTTCACGACCAAGAGTGAAGGAAATGTTGTCCAGAACCTTTACTCCATCAATGGTCTTGGACAGATTTTCCACCATGAGGACCTCGTTTCCGATCTCACGGTTCGGGCGGAAGTCGATGTATGGATATTTACGGCTGGAAGGACGCATGTCATCCAGCTGGATCTTTTCCAGGGCACGCTTTCTGGAAGTCGCCTGCTTGGATTTGGAAGCATTGGCGCTGAAACGGGAGATGAACTCCTGGAGCTCTTTGATCTTCTCCTCTTTCTTTTTGTTGGCCTCTTTCATCTGCTTGATCAGAAGCTGGCTGGATTCAAACCAGAAGTCGTAGTTTCCGGCATAAAGCTGGATCTTGCCATAATCGATATCAGCAGTATGTGTGCAGACCTTGTTCAGGAAATAACGGTCATGGGATACTACGATAACCGTATTGTCAAAATTGATCAGGAACTCCTCCAGCCATTCGATAGCAGGAAGATCCAGGTGGTTGGTCGGCTCATCAAGAAGAAGGATATCAGGATTTCCGAAAAGAGCCTGTGCAAGAAGAACCTTGACCTTCATACTACCGGTAAGGTCTGCCATCTGTGTATAGTGGAACTCGGTGTCGACGCCGAGACCGTTGAGAAGAGTAGCAGCATCGGACTCTGCTTCCCATCCGTTCATTTCTGCAAACTCACCCTCAAGCTCGCTGGCACGGATGCCATCTTCGTCTGTGAAATCTTCCTTTGCGTAAATGGCTTCTTTCTCTTTCATGATCTGATAGAGTCTTTCATTACCCATGATGACAGTATCCAGAACCGGATAAGCATCATATTTGAAGTGATCCTGCTGCAGGAAAGAAAGTCTTTGACCGGGGGTGATCACAATGTCGCCCTTGGTAGGCTCAAGCTGACCGGAAAGGATTTTGAGGAATGTAGATTTTCCTGCGCCGTTGGCGCCGATCAATCCATAACAGTTACCCTCTGTAAATTTGATGTTAACGTCTTCAAACAGCGCTTTTTTTCCAACGCGCAGTGTGATGTTATTTGCTGAAATCATATCATACCTCTTTTTTCATTAAATAAATATCGTTTCAATTACATACGAAAGCATTACAATCGTTTCCTATTGTACCGTAAACTGAAAAATTTGCAAGCTGTATTTTCCTTTTTTCGGCTAAATAAAGGAAAAACAGGGGATTACTATGAATCACAGGAAAATAATAACCTTTTATTATATAAAAAAATGGGTTATACTGTCGTATGTGGTAATGAAGTATTCCGGGGATATGGATATCCGGCTCTCTGGCACATCAGAAACACCCAGGAACGTGGCAGATCGGATGGAATGCGGAAACTATCATAAATCAGCAGCTTAGTTGAACAGAAGAGAGGTTAAAAATGTTTATCACCAGAGAAAGCGATTATGCGATGCGGGTTATCCGCGCATTGATGTGGGAGCCGCGTTTGAGCGTCAGCGAGATCTGTGAGAGGGAATCGATCACAGCACCCTTTGCATACAAGATACTGAAGAAGCTTCAGAATGCAGGGCTCGTGGAAGGATACCGCGGAGTTCATGGCGGTTACGCGCTGAAGAGAGATCCGGAAGAACTGTCATTATATGAGATATACAGTGCGATCGATCCGGATATGTCCATCATTGAGTGCCTGAACGGCGCATATCAGTGTCCAAGGAACGGACAGGACGGAGTTCCCTGCCATGCACATGATGAGCTTCAGGAGATCCAGGATCAGCTGTGGACAATGCTCCGTCGGAAATCCATGAAGGATCTTTTCGGAAAAGAGGAGAAGTGATTCCCGGATGTGAGTTGGGATAAGCGTATGAGATGATAAGGAGAGCAGTTTGGAGAGAAAAAATTCCGAACAGCTCTTTTTTATTTGTGAAAAAGATAACGGCGTTTGTACAGGATAATATACAAAAAACAATGAAAGAAAATGGACATAACTGGGAATCTATGATATAATAACCAATGGAATTTTAGGCCTTCATAAGCCTAAATAATATATTTTTTAACAAACCTTTAAGGAGGAAAAAACAATGGCAAGAAAGATGAAAACCATGGATGGTAACCATGCAGCCGCTCATGCATCATACGCTTTTTCTGATGTAGCTGCTATTTACCCGATTACCCCTTCATCTGTAATGGCTGAGGCTACAGACGAGTGGGCAACTCAGGGAAGAAAGAACATCTTTGGACAGGAAGTACAGGTTACAGAGATGCAGTCTGAGGCAGGTGCAGCAGGTGCCGTTCACGGTTCTCTGGCAGCAGGTGCCCTGACTACAACTTACACAGCTTCCCAGGGTCTTCTGCTTATGATCCCGAACCTTTACAAGATCGCTGGTGAGCAGCTTCCGGGAGTTATCAACGTATCTGCCCGTGCACTTGCTTCCCACGCACTTTGTATTTTCGGTGACCATTCCGACGTTATGGCCTGTCGTCAGACTGGATGTGCAATGCTTTGTGAGTCTTCTGTACAGGAGGTTATGGACCTTACACCGGTTGCTCATCTTGCAGCAATCAAAGGAAAAGTTCCATTCATCAACTTCTTCGACGGATTCCGTACATCTCATGAGATCCAGAAGATCGAGACATGGGACTATGAAGATCTGAAAGATATGGCAGATATGGACGCAATCGCAGAGTTCCGTAACCGTGCTCTGAACCCGAACCATCCATGTCAGAGAGGTTCCGCTCAGAACCCGGATATCTTCTTCCAGGCAAGAGAGGCATGTAATCCATATTATGACGCTCTTCCGGCAGTTGTTCAGGAGTACATGGACAAAGTTAACGAGAAGATCGGAACAGACTACAAACTGTTCAACTACTACGGAGCTGCTGACGCTGAGCACATCATCGTAGCTATGGGTTCCGTAAACGATACCATCGAGGAGACAATCGATTACCTTATGGCAGCTGGCAAGAAAGTCGGTGTTGTTAAAGTTCGTCTTTACAGACCATTCTGTGCACAGGCTCTTATCGATGCAATCCCGGATACAGTTAAGCAGATCTCTGTTCTTGACAGAACAAAAGAGCCAGGAGCTCTTGGCGAGCCTCTGTATCTTGATGTTGTTGCAGCTCTTCGCGACAGCAAGTTCAGCGATGTTAAGATCTTTACAGGACGTTATGGACTTGGTTCCAAAGATACAACACCTGCACAGATCGTAGCAGTATATGAGAACACTGAGAAAGAGAAATTCACAATCGGTATCGTTGATGATGTTACAAACCTTTCTCTTGAGACAGGCGCACCACTTGTTACAACACCAGAGGGAACAACAAACTGCAAGTTCTGGGGACTTGGAGCTGATGGTACTGTAGGTGCTAACAAGAACTCCATCAAGATCATCGGTGACAACACAGACATGTACGCTCAGGCTTACTTCGATTATGACTCCAAGAAGTCCGGCGGTGTTACAATGTCTCACCTTCGTTTCGGTAAGAAACCGATCAAATCCACATACCTGATCCACAAAGCAAACTTTGTTGCATGTCACAATCCGTCCTATGTAAACAAATATAACATGGTTCAGGAACTTGTTGATGGTGGTACATTCCTTCTTAACTGCGCATGGGATATGGAAGGACTTGAAAAACATCTCCCGGGACAGGTAAAAGCATTCATCGCTAACCATGATATCAAATTCTACACCATCGACGGTGTTAAGATCGGTATCGAAACTGGTATGGGACCAACTCGTATCAACACAATCCTTCAGTCTGCATTCTTCAAACTTACAGGAATCATTCCGGAAGAGCAGGCAATCGAACTGATGAAAGCAGCTGCAAAAGCTACTTACGGACGTAAAGGTGATGACGTTGTTCAGAAAAACTGGGCAGCTATCGATGCCGGTGCAAAACAGGTTGTAGAAGTTAAAGTTCCAGAAAGCTGGAAAGATGCAGAAGATGAAGGTCTCTTCATGGCTCATGCAACTCACGGTGCTCAGGAAGCTCAGGACTTCGTAAACAACATCCAGTGCAAGATCAATGCGCAGGAAGGTAACACACTCCCTGTATCTGCATTTACAGAATATGTTGATGGTACTACACCATCCGGAACTGCTGCATACGAAAAACGTGGTATCGCAGTAAACGTACCGGTATGGCAGCCAGAAAACTGTATCCAGTGTAACCGTTGTGCATATGTCTGCCCGCACGCAGCAATTCGTCCGGTAGCACTGACAGAAGAAGAAGCAGCTAACGCTCCAGAAGGAATGGCTACTCTTCCTATGACTGGTATGAAAGATTATAAATTCACCATGACTGTATCAGCTTATGACTGTACAGGATGTGGTTCCTGTGCAAATGTCTGCCCAGGCAAGAAAGGTGCAAAAGCCCTTGCTATGGAAAACATGGAAGCAAACGCAGGACTTCAGAAATTCTTCGATTATGGAAGAGAACTTCCGATCAAAGAAGATGTTATCGCTAAATTCAAAGAAACAACTGTTAAGGGAAGCCAGTTCAAACAGCCGCTGCTTGAGTTCTCCGGAGCATGTGCAGGTTGTGGT
>ERZ827488.498-NODE-498-length-59374-cov-6.066943_pt1 | contig 59374 bp, 62 predicted proteins | sample MGYA00519771_ERZ827488 | MGnify/ENA primary metagenome ERZ827488 (study PRJEB31778, sample SAMEA3449323) | human gut metagenome | biome: human gut; feature: human-associated habitat; material: faeces | place: United Kingdom | collected 2010/2012 ... | reverse complement strand
CGGGCGATTAGCTCAGTTGGTTAGAGCACCTGCCTTACAAGCAGGGGGTCATAGGTTCGAGTCCTATATCGCCCACCATTTTGCCGGAATAGCTCAATTGGTAGAGCAACTGACTTGTAATCAGTAGGTTGTGGGTTCAAGTCCTATTTCCGGCACCATTATGGAGGGGTAGCGAAGTGGTCAAACGCGGCAGACTGTAAATCTGTTCCTTCGGGTTCGATGGTTCAAATCCATCTCCCTCCACCATTAATGTGTTAAATTGCCTCGTAGCCAAGCGGTAAGGCACCACACTTTGACTGTGGCATTTCGCTAGTTCGAATCTAGCCGAGGCAACCATTTATTTATATCATATGTCCCGTTAGCTCAGTAGGTAGAGCATTTGACTTTTAATCAAAGGGTCGGCGATTCGAGTTCGCCACGGGACACCATTTGATTATTAAGAAATCATTAGATTTCTTTTTTCTTTTTCAAAATTAAGCATATAATACATTTTTTTTGAATAAAATGTAAAAAAGGTATTGCCAAACAAAAAAATATATTATATAATTTAGTAGTCGTTTGGTATGAATTACGACTTATGGTTAATATGCCTGAGTGGCGAAATTGGTAGACGCACAGGACTTAAAATCCTGCGGGAGTCAAATCCCGTGCCGGTTCAAGTCCGGCCTTAGGCACCATATGGAGAAATACCCAAGTGGCTGAAGGGTCCGGTCTTGAAAACCGGTAGGTCGGGCAACCGGCGCGAGGGTTCAAATCCCTCTTTCTCCGCCATTGTTATTTTATATTTGATATCGCGGAATGGAGCAGTTTGGTAGCTCGCTGGGCTCATAACCCAGAGGTCGTTGGTTCAAATCCATCTTCCGCAACCATTTTGGTCCCGTGGTGTAGCGGTTATCACGTTTGCCTGTCACGCAAAAGATCGCGAGTTCGATTCTCGTCGGGACCGCCATTATTTGGCTCTGTAGCTCAGTCGGTAGAGCAAAGGACTGAAAATCCTTGTGTCGGTGGTTCGATTCCACTCGGAGCCACCATTTATGTGTTACCACTGTGTTATGATATATATTGCTATAGTTTCAATATTATATTATTCCAGTATGTATTTATATAGTATTGTGTAGCATGCGCTCGTAGCTCAGCTGGATAGAGTGTTTGGCTACGAACCAAAAGGTCAGGGGTTCGAATCCCTTCGAGCGCACCATATCGGGAAATGGCTCAACTTGGTAGAGCACTTGGTTTGGGACCAAGGGGTTGCAGGTTCAAATCCTGTTTTCCCGACCATTTATGTTAAAAACGATTAAAATTGCTAGAAATAGCCTTAAAATCGTTTTTATAGATATTATATATTTTAGTTTAATTTTCTATTTGGAATATAGTATTCCTTATAAAAATCTAATTGTTTTAATTTTATCAATAATTTAGTATAGTTATTAATTTTTTGACTAAAATATATGTAGTAGAGAAAGGGTTTTCATAACTCTTTTTTTGTCTTTATTTAAAATATGTGTATATGTATTTAAGGTCATTGAAACATCACTATGACCTAATCTATCTGAAACAACTTTTATAGGTATACCTTTACTTAAAAGAATTGTCGTATGACTATGTCTGAAATCATGTAATCTTATTTTTTTTACATTTGCTTTATCACAATAGAAATTTTTCTTTCTTTCAATTGTTGTTGGCGATAATGGTTTATTATATCCAAATACATAACTGTCATAATTGAAATTGTTATTTTTTAAGTAATATTTTTTTAAAAAAAATAAATCTAACTGTAAAAAAATATCTATATTTATTTTTCTAATACTACTCTTTGTTTTTGGTGTACTTATTTTTCTTTTACCATCAATATTTTCTTTTGTAATAGTTTTATTAATATTTATTTCATTATGATTAATATCTTTCCAAGTAAGTGCTAAACATTCTCCTAAGCGACAACCAGTATAAAACATAAATTTAAATAGTATTTTATATACATAGTCTTTTTTTTCTATACTTTTTATAAAATATTTAAATTCTTTAATTGTCCAGATATTAAATTCCTTTTTTATTTCATTATTTTTGAAATTACCAACAATACTAGCAACATTTTTAGATAAACCTAGATATTTTATACAATAATTTAATAATGCTACATTTGTATAATGAATTATTTTTTTATATTTGTAACTTATATCTAAACTATTTATTTTGTATTGATAATTTAAATAATCTTTAGTTGTAATATTTTCGACATAATCATTTAAATTAAAATATGGTTTTATATATAATTCAATTCTACTTTTAATTTTATTATAACTTTGTGGTTTATCTTTTAAAGATACATATTTTAAATATTCATTAATGGCATATTTTAAAATAATATTTTCGTTTTTCATATAACTATCCCCCTTACAGGGCATGTATTATATATTCTTTTTTAACTTTGTCAAATCCATACATCACTCCTTTTTTATAAAATAACATATTTTTTCATAAAAAAAAATACTTTTTTTGTTAAAAGTATCTTTAAAATAACATCTCTTTTAATTCTTCTTTTTCACTATTGGAAATCATAAAGCCTTTTAAAATTTCTTTCTTTTCCATTTTTAATGATTCATATTGACCTTTATTATAAAAAGGCAATCCGTCATTTAAAGCACCTAGATATTTAGTGATATAGCCACGATAAACTCTTTTATTAAAAAATCTATCTGTAACATATTCTGCGTTAAAATCTTCTCTTAAATCATTCTCACTATTTTTGGATCCAATTATATCAGTTGTTATCTTAAATGTTGTTTTTGATAAAAAAGGTAATAATAAATATTGTTTTAATTCTACTACGTTCCAAAATTCTTCACTAACACATAATACTCTTTTAATAACTCTTGAAAGCGATTGAGAATTCGTATAAATCATATTATACATTAAATGTCTATGAATTTGAAAAAAGTGTGCGATACAGTCTGGAAAGTCTTTATATTCCATACTATCATAAATATATTGTAACTCATCAATGAAAAAACTTGCGTCAATTCCAAAATTGTACTTCAGTCGCATATCTGTGAATCTTAGTTTATTAGAAAATACTCCAAAAACTTCAACCTCATCAAGTTCGCATTGTTGATAATATGTTTGTTTTAATTTTTCATCCTCTGTAAATTTTAAAGGAATTGATTCACATATTTCACCACCTGGAGAAATGTATTTAAAAGGCTTTTTCTGATACCATAATAAAATTGGATAATTCGAATAAATACTATTATAAAAAATATAATCTTTTTTTATTCTATGAAAAAATGGATTTTGTTCTCTAAATATTTTGATAGCAATTCTGGTCATGTTTAGTGTTTTTCCATGTCCTGGTGGAGCACTTATTACTCTTACTGCCATTATTTTTCTTCTTTCAAGTTTTTATTTAATAATTTTAATTGCTTTCTTTTATCAAGATAATATAATGCTCTTTCTCTTAAATAATCGGAAATGCTTAGCAAAATATCAAATATATAACTATATAACATACCTAATAAAAATATTGAAAATGTATATGTTATAATTCCATGTTGATTATATAAATTTAATAAAATTTCTGTCATATAAAAACCTCTATTTCTTTTTTTCTTTTTTATTTGTTAAATACAGGAAATCATTTCTTAATTTTTAGTCAAGGGCTTTAGTCGTTTTACGATATTTCATACCCTTGACAATAAAATTACTAAAAATGATAATAATTAACTAACAAATAAAATAAATACTATAATTTTTTTCTTCTGCCAGTTGAAAATATCAATAAAAATGGACTTAATAAAAGACTAAAGAAAGCTATTGATTCAATTATATAAAACACTCCATAAACCCATTCTAAATTTTTTGGTAAATTAGGCAATAATGTATTTGCTAATTCTATCATATAATCACTCTTTCTAATATTTAATTCTTTTTGATTGTTTTATTAATTTACAAATAATATAAATTATAAAATCAAATATAAACATTCCTATAATAATCTCATAAAAAGAAATACCTCTAGAATAAAGAATTATTATAAAATTATTTACTAAATAAGCTATTTTATTTATGATCATAAAAATCACTCTTTCCTACTTTCGAAATATCTATATTTTTAAAAAAATCTGTATCTATATCCATTAGATCAAAAGTATAATTTTCTATTTTTCTTTTGATACCTCTAAAGCCATATCTATAAATGATAAAAAATAATATTGCTGATATTACATTTAAAGTAATACTAATTCCAAATAATATTTTCATTCCTGTTTCTCCTTTTTATTTTTCGTTCTATTTCCACCCAAAACATTTATAATTTTAAAAATTATTATTATAATTGCAAAAAATATCATATAATCGATTAACTCAAAATTAAAAACTTTTATTGTAACTATTTGATTGATAAAATTGATAAATAAATTTAATATTGTCATTTTACTAACTTATAAATCGAAATGGCAATTAATATTAATATTACAGGAACTAATATATATTTTATTTCACTCGGAAGAATATTTAAAAAATCAGGTATTAAAGTAATTAAATCTTTTAAAAAAGTAACAATTGATATAAAAGTGTCTTTAACTGTTTTTATAATTGACCAAATAAAATCAAAAAAATCTACCATTTCGATTTCTCCTTTCTAACTTCTAATTCCTTTGATTAAAAGAATTATGATACTTCCACTAATTACAATAAAAATATATATTCCAACCTTTGAATTTCTTATAATACTATAAATTTCGTTTACTTTATTAAAAATACCTGTTTTTCCGTCAAAAATTGATTTAATATTTTGTAATATATTTTTAGGTGTGTTATTTTTACCAAAAGAATCTATTGTTAAAGTTGCTGCTTTAACAAAATTTCCGTTCTTATCTTCAATTTTTAAGTAAAAAGTACAATCTTGATATACTTTATATTGATTATAATAAGTTTTGTTTGTACTATTACTTGAATAAATTGATAAATCAATTGGATTAATTTCCGTCCATTTTTCACGATCAACAGAATAATAATAATTATATAAATTACTGTCGTAGTTGTAATAATAAACTGTTACTTCGTAATAGTATTCTTTTTCTTTATATTCTCCATGTAAATTAACATAAGGTCCTATACTAGATATATTTTGAGATATACCTGCCATTTTATAAGTCGCATATTTTATATATTCATTTTTTTCACGGTCTAATAATCTAAAATATATTGTTACATTATCATCTAAATATAAAGTAAATTTATCTGAATATGTTGGTTTAAAATTTTCGCTATTTCCTATTGAATATTCCCATAGATATTTATTTAAATCATTATAATTTGATATTTTAATATTAAGATTTTTACATACTGTTTCTTTTTTACCATTTATCGTCATATAACAAGAATCAGGAGTATTAGCATTAAAACTTAATTCTGGAATCGTAGAAGATAGCTTATCAAAAGTATAAGTAGCTGTTGCTATATAATCAAATACTAGTTCTTGTCCATTTTCGGCACTTTCTTCATATTTTTGTCTATCAATTACAGCTACATATAAAGTTTGATCAGAAAAAGCCGTATATTCAAAATCATTGTTTGATATACTGTTCCATGTCTTATCATTTTGAAGAGATGTTCTATAAAAGTAAATGTATTTATCTGTATCATAAATTGAAAAATTAATGCCTATTTTATGAAATAACAATTTAGTTTTTGTTTCGTCTTCATATCCTTTCTCAACTTCTTTAAATGTTATTTCTGGAATTTTAGGAGTAACCCAACTAGGAGTTAAGTCTTTATCAAATAGAATATCTCCTTTTTTTATTGAGTAACAAAGTTCTCCATCATCTATCATAAAATCTTTAATTCTTTTAGGATTATAAGAAATAGTATTATAGTCATATAATGCTGAAGTACCCATCTTCAAATCTATAGATGTTTCTAATATCCTGTATACTGATCTCATATATTTCAATTTTTTATTAGAGTCATAATTAAAACCAATAATATTATTTTCAATCGAAATATAATTAAAAGATGAACCTTTTTTATCATTATAAATATCATAAGAAAGCTCGTAACTTTTTCCACTCGAAAATCTTACAACAAAATTAAACCAATACATATTTTGATTACCTGTATAATCTAAAAAGCTTATACTAGGTTCTGCTTCAAATGTAGATGATTTTTCCCATTTCCAACAATAAAGATATATTGATGTAGAAGAATTTTTTCTATAAGAAATAATATAATCGTATTTATCAGTGTCAATATTAAAACTATTGATAGCATTTTGAAAAACCGTTTCATCGATGCCAATTTCTTCTTTCGTTACAAAGAAATTATTTAATAATTCTTCTTGATCAATAGCCGTATTTAATGTTATTTCGGTTGTAGATGCCTTTACATTTGAGATAAGTAGAAAACTAGTTAAAAAAATTACTGAAAATACTAGATACTTTTTCAATGTTTCCACCTCCCAAGAGAAATCCTATTATAAAAAATACAAAATAAAATGCCATATTTATAAATCTATGTAATTTTCCTTTTAATCTAAAAACTTGATTCATATAAAAACCTCTATTCTATATCTGTATTGGAATTTTGTTTATTTTTTGAAGCCTGTTTTTTCATAGCAAATATATTTTTTATTAATTTAAAAATTTCTTCTAAAAAATCAATAAATAAGAAAATTAATATAACGTAAATAATTAATTTTATAAAATTATTTTGAACAACAGGTCCAAATAAACTTTTAATCAAATTGAATACATTTAAAAAACAATTAAATATACTATTAATAAAATTTTCAAAACTCATTTTTAATCCTTAAAATCTACAAAAAGGTTAATTAAAAAGAAAAATAATGCTATTAATAGTATAAATATAATAATTTCTCCTAAAACTGTCCCAGAAAACCAATTCCAAAATATAGTTATACAACTCATTATTTTAGAAAAGAATATTGAAAAATCATTTACAAAAGTTTCCATACAAATCACCTTAAATAAATTTTAAATATTTTACTTAAAAATTGTCAAATTTTTTTCTGATTTTTTTTACTCACAAAAAAAGGAAAAACTATTTTCCTCTTCTTTTTAATTTTCTAAGTAAAGTGAATACTAATCCCATAATAATACCAAGAATTATAATTCCCATTACAAGTTGAAAAATTGAATTACCAAGTAATGTTGTTGATACTGTTCCAAACAATGTTAGAATTTGTGTAACAACTTCTGTTACTGATGTAAATAATGCATCCATTGTATTTCTCCTTTCTTTGATCAAGATTAAATAAAAAAAGGATAACTGGGGTCATGACCAATTATCCTATTGTAAATTAAAAATGTATTTTAGATTTGACATATAATAGTACTTTCGGAGTTAAAAGGATTTACTGTAATTGTTTTATTAATAGTTAGATGTTTTTTTCTACATTTTTAATTTATGTCTAAATTATAAATTTATTTTTTTATTTTTGTCAAATTTTTTTTATAATTTTTTATTTAATAATAATATCAACGACTTTTGATGTACCGTTAACGATATTGAGTGCTATTTTAGCATAAACATCTAAAGACTTGTCATCAACTGCTCTTTTTAATAAATTTCTTTTATCTTCCGAATCGGATAAAAAAATGTATTTTGATTCACTTCCATAGTAACCATCTTTTTCGGACTTGATTTCTATACAAGTTCTAATCATTTCTTCGTGTGTTTCTTTAACTGTACATGGCATAAAACCTAAAATTGTACATTTTTGTAAAATTTCATTCATATTTTATAATCTTCCTTTCATTTGATAAGTTAATTTTAAATATTTTACTTAAAAATTGTCAAATTTTTTTCTGATTTTTTTATTATATAAAAAAGTTATATTTTATAAATATTTTATTATTATATATTTATATATAATAGGGTGTTAAAAGTGACACCACATTAGTGTCAAAAATGACACCATTTAAGGTGTTAAAAGTGACACCATTTTATTTCATTAAGGTGTTAAAAGTAACACCACCTTTTTTGTTAAAAAGTGGGCGACCCGATACGCACCACTTTTTACAAAAAAGTACACAAAAAAGACACTAATTTTTCATAGTGTCTTTATCAATAATACAAACATTTTTATAATATACTTTTTTTGCTTGAATTTTAATTCCATCTACACTACAAACTAATGTTCTATTACAATAATCTGCTTTACCCTCATTATTATCAAAATCTACATAATAAGTTTCATTACATCTTATATCATTATCAATGGCTTTAATAAATTCTACTATAAATGATCCAATAAAACAAAATAATATAAATATTAAATTCAAAATACCAATATAGAATAAAATATCAGTTATTTTTTCATTTTCTTTCATCTTCTACACTTCCTATTCTTCATCTTCTAGCCAATTATAGCCTTCTAAGTCAACATTATCGTCATATAATTCGTCATAATCAGTATATTGATTTACTTTTTCTTCCTCATCATCACTTGTCGCAATAAAGGTAAAAAACCTTTTTCTATTTTTATAAAATACTTTTATGATTCTATCTTCTTCAAGTTGATGTAATAATCTTATTACTGCTTTTTTATTTATATTTAACATATTCATCAACTTTTTATTTGGAATATAGTATTCCTCATAGAAATCTAATTGTTTCAATTTTATCAATAATTTAGTGTAATTATTAACTCTTTGATTTTTTAAAAGAATTTTGATAATATTAACTTTATCTTTTTTCATTTTTCAATTTCTTAGAGATTACTAAATTAATTGATATTATTTCTTGAATAAGATTATAACGATCGTTTTTATCGTAAATATCTTCTCTCACAATATAATGTGAAAGCATTTCTAAATTGATTCTTTGATTATTAAATAATCTATCAATCGAATTTTCTCTTGCTTCTTTATCAATTTCTTTTTCTTCTAGACTTCTTTTTTTATATTTCATCTTTTAATATCCTCCTATTTTGCCATTTTAAGACTTTTTAAGAAGATTTTTCCTGTTTTCCCGACCATTTAGATTATAAAATCTTGAAAGTCAAGATTTTTTTTATTGTATATTACGGAGCTAAAATTATATTAGGATAAATGACTAGATTACCTATTTATTTTTTGATATAATGATAACGAGGTAGAAAAATTTATGAAAAATATCTTTTTAATCATTAATTACAATGATTATCAAACTACAGAAAAAATATTAGATAATGTTAAGGACTATAAAATACTGGATAAAATCATAGTTGTTGATAACAACTCAACGGATGATTCATTCAAAAAGTTATCTAATTTCAAAAGTAAAAAATTAATAGTAATTAAAAACTCTCAAAATAAAGGATATGGATCAGGTATTAATTTTGGATGTAAATACATAAACTCTAAATTTGGTGAGTCTTACGTGTTTATTAGTAATCCAGATGTTATTATTTATGGTGAAGAAGACTTGCAAAAATTAATTCAAACCTTTGATAAAGACACAGCTATTGTCGCACCAATTATTAAAGAACATGAAGGTTATAATAGAGGCTGGAAGATTCCTTCTCCTATTCAAGATAGTTTGTTAAATTTGATATATATTCATCGCTTTTTGAGACCTAAATTATTATTTTATAAAGATGAATGCTATAAAAATAATGTTATGGAGGTGGAAGCTGTTTCTGGATGTTTTTTTGTAATCAATTCTTTCATTTTAAAACAATGCGATTATTTTGATGAAAATATCTTTTTGTATTATGAAGAAAATGTTATAGCAAAAAAAATTCAAAAAATTAATAAAAAAGTCTTGATTAATACACAGGTTGAAGTTTTTCACAATCATTCTGTTACAATTGATAAAAATATTAATCATATCAAAAAATATAAAGAATTAAAAAAAAGTCAGATTTATTTTCAAAAATATTACAATCATGCAAATTGGTTTGAATTGTTCTTATTAAAAATTACAAATAAAATGACATTATTAATTTTATATATTGCTGGAGTAAGGAGGAAAAGTAAGTGAAAATTTCTTTGATTACAGTATGCTATAATTCTGAAAAAACGGTTGAGGATACTTTAAAATCGGTTCTTCAACAAAATTACGAAAATTATGAGTATATTGTTATAGATGGAAAGTCAAAAGATCATACAATTGATATTGTAAAGAAATATGAACAAAAATTTGCCGGAAGATTAAAATTTATTAGTGAACCAGATAAAGGAATATATGATGCTATGAATAAAGGAATAAAATTAGCAAAAGGAGATATTATCGGAATATTGAATTCGGATGATGTTTTAACAAATTCATCAGTTTTTGATAAGATTGTTACTGCTTTTAAAAACAACGATGTTGATGGTGTATATTCGAATTTAGTATTTTTAGATGAGACTCTACAAATGCCCGTTAGAAATTTCATTGCTCACAAACAGTCAAAAGTTTTAGGATGGCATCCACCTCACCCAACTTTATACTTAAAAAAAGAGGTATATGAATCAGTTGGATATTTTGATTTAAATTATAAAATTGCAGCAGATTATGATTTTATGTTAAGGATGTTAAAAAATAATTTTAAATTATACTATATAGATGACTATTTAGTAAAAATGCGCTCTGGTGGAGTTAGTACAAATGGTTTAAAAGGTTATTTTAGAAATTTAAAAGAAGCGGATTCCGTATTAAGAAAAAACCATATCTCATTTCCTGTTATTAGCAATATTACTAGGATCATTAAAACAATATTTCAAGGATTTAGTGCGAAAATAAATGCTAAAAAAATTTTAAAAAAACTATAAAAATAAAGAGATAATGCCTCTTTATTTTTTTTTGCTAAAAAATATGCTATAATGTTGTCATAATATATGTGTCTTGGAGGTATTATGAGAAAAAATAAATATGCTATCGAAGTAAAAGATATGACTAAAAACTTTAAAATATATTCTGATAAACCAAGTACTTTGAAAGAAAGATTAGTGTTTTGGAATAAAAATAATAAAGAAATTAGGAGTGTTTTAAAAAATATTAATTTAAATATTAATAAAGGAGAAACTGTAGCTTTGATCGGAACAAATGGAAGCGGTAAATCTACTTTGTTAAAATTGATGACAAAAATCATTTATCCTACAAAAGGAAGTATTAAAACAAATGGAAAATTAACTTCTTTATTAGAGTTAGGCGCAGGATTCCATCCGGATTTTACAGGAAGAGAAAATATTTATTTTAATGCCTCTATATTTGGATTAACTAAGGATGAAATTGAAAGTAGAATGGATGATATTATAAGTTTTTCTGAACTAGAAGAATTTATTGATAACCCAATACGTACTTATTCTTCTGGTCAATACATGCGTTTGGCATTTTCTATAGCTATTAATGTAGATGCAGATATTTTATTAATTGATGAAATATTAGCAGTTGGTGATCAACATTTTCAAGATAAATGCTTTGCGAAATTAAAGGAATTAAAAGAAAGTAATAAGACAATTATTATTGTCACTCATAATTTGTATCAAGTAAAAGAATTATGTACAAGAGCAGTCTGGATATATAATGGTGAAATTCGTATGGATGGTAATCCAGAAAAAATTGTTGACGAATATTTGAAAGTGTGTGGTTAATTTATGTTAAAGGAACTTTATCAATATCGAGAATTTTTGAAAACTAATGTGAAAAAGGATATTAGAGGTAAATATAAAGGATCTTTTTTAGGGGTATTATGGTCTTTTATTAATCCCTTGTTGACAGCCTTGGTTTACGCAATTGTATTTCCATTTATTTTAAAAGGAAGCCAAGATAATTATGTTACATTTATTGTAATTGCAATATTGCCATGGAATTGGTTTACTACAGTTATTTCACAAGGTACATTTTGTATTTTAGCAAATGCCGGTATTATAAAAAAAGTATATTTTCCAAGAGAAATATTGCCAATTTCTACAGCGACAAGTGGTTTGGTTAACTTTTTGATTTCAACTCCAATTATTTTAATGTTTTTATTATTTAGTGGAATTGGTTTTAGTAAATATATTTTATTTTTACCAGTAATAGCTATTATTCAATACTTATTAACATTGGCTATTATTATGATTACAAGTGCTATTAACGTTTATATTAGAGATGCAGAATACATTATTAATTTTTTTGTAACAATGTTATTTTATGCAACACCGGTATTATATTCAGCTGATTTATTTCCAAAACAATTTCGTCAATTTCTTTATTTGAATCCTATGACAACTATTATTAATGGATATCGTGATATCTTTTATTATAAACAAATGCCAGATTGTTTAGCGCTAGGTATTGTATTTGTAATTTCTATTCTTTTATTATTGTTAGGATTTAAAATTTTTAGAAAATTAGAAAAAGGTTTTGCCGAGGAGGTATAAATTTTTTTACAAGTATTTCAATTTATAAATTTATTAGAAAGGTAAGATACAATATTTATGATAAGTTTTATTATTTTAAATTATAAATCTTTTGATGATACTATTGAGTGTATTCATTCTATTCAAAAAATTAAAACTAATAAAAAAATATCAATTATAGTAGTAGATAATAATAGTTTAGATTCTGTTCAGGAAAAAGAAATCAAAAAATATACAAAAGATTTAGTATTGTTAACTGAAAATGTTGGTTTTGCGAAAGGAAATAATGCTGGATGTGAATATGCTATAAAAAAATATCAACCTGATTTTTTATGTGTAATTAATAGTGATACAGTGATAGAACAATCTGAATTTATAGATATAATTTATGAGTTATATGATCAATATCATTTTGATATGTTAGGACCTAAAATATTACCAGAATCTTCTGAATCCTGTAATCCATTTTATGCTTATTCTACAATTGATGAAGTTCAAGAAAGAATTCATTACACAGAAAGGTTGTTACAAATATACCAAAATAAATTGTTGCGAAATTTATTAAATGTTTATATATCATTTAAGAAAATTTTTAGGAAAAAAGACACTTCAACAAATGGAGTAGAAGAACAAATAAATGTTGCTCTTCATGGATGTGCACTGATTTTTTCAAAGAAATATTATAAACAATTTGATTCTGTTTTTTATCCAAATACTTTTTTATTTCATGAAGAAGAGTTTTTGTATTTAAGAGCGAAACAAAATCATTTAGTTACTTTATATAGTCCTAGATTGGAAATTTACCATAAAGAAGGACAATCAGTTGCTAAAGTATTTAAAAATAAAAAATATGACTCTTTAATTTTTAGAAATAAAGAGATACTAAAATCTTTAAAATTATTAGAAAAAGAAATGTTAAATCAAGATGAGGATGTGAATATATGAAAAATGGCGTATCTGTAATCATACCATGTTATAATGTGGAAAAATACTTAGAGAATTGCTTAGATTCCATTTTAACTCAAAATTATAAAAATTTAGAGATTATTTTGGTTGATGATTGTTCTACTGATGATACATGGAAAATAATAAAAAAATATCAAAAAAAATATGATAATGTTGTTGGAATTCAAAATGATAAAAATCGTGGAGCTGGATATTCTAGAAATAGTGCTCTAAAAATTGCCTCTTATGACTATATCTCTTTTATTGATAGTGATGACTATGTGGAATCAAATTTTTATGATTCTATGATGAAACAAATAAAGAAAGAAAAATCCGATGTTGTTGTTTGTGATATTTTTGTACGTTTTGATAATGTTGATGGAACGGATACAAGAAGTGTTGCTTGTACAAAAACAGGAGATAAATATAGTTTTATTAATAATGGTTTAGCAGCTAGTCCTTGTAATAAAATTTTTAAAAAAGAACAGTTATTAAAATATCCATTTGCTGAAGGAATTATGAATGAAGATGTTTCTACTGTTTTAGCAATTTTAATTTCTTCTTCAAAAATCTCTTATAATACAGATACTTATTATAACTATATTCAAAGAAAATCATCTGTCCAAAATGCAACATTAAGTGATACTAGGTTAGATATTTTTAAAGCATTGAATATATTAGAAGAAAGAATTCCAAGAAACAAAAAAAATCAAAAATATTGGGATGCTATCATTTATAATCAAGTTATTATGTTCTTAATTTATGTTGTTCCGAAAGAGGAAAATTCAAAAGTAAGAAAACAATTTTTGAAAAAATTTCATCAATTCAGTAAAAAATATGATCTTAGAAAAAATTCTTTATGGTGGACTTTCCTTGCTTGTCAAGGTAAAAAACATAAGATATATTATCGATTATTTATGAAATTTACTTGTGAAGGTCACTATGCCTTGGTAAATTGCATGATTTCTTTTTATCATTGGTATAATAGTGAAATTAAAAAGTCCGTAATTAAAGATAATATTACAATGGACGATTTAATAGAGATGGCAAAAAAACAAAATAGTTTAAAAAATAGTAAAACAAAGATCTCTGTAGTTGTTCCAAATTATAATTATGAAAAGTTTTTATATCAAAGAATCTATAGTATATTAGCGCAGACTACAAAGATAGAAGAGTTAATCATCTTAGATGATTGTTCAAAAGATAACAGTAGACAATTAATTGATAAAATAGTTTCTAAATTGAAAAAATATATCAATATTCAAAAGTTATATAATGATACAAATAGTGGTTCAGCTTTTAAACAATGGGAAAAAGGCTTTCAAATTGCTACAGGTGACTATGTCTGGATTGCTGAAGCAGATGATTATTGTGAACGTGATTTCTTAGCAAATGCGATAAAACCAATGAAACGTCACAATGATATAGTTCTATCATATGTAGACACAGCTTTTATTGATAAAGATGGATTTATCATTATGCGAACAATAAAACCAGAAATTGATATATTAAAAACAGGACATTGGGATCATAATTTTGTGACATCTGGAATAGAAGAAATTCAAAATTATGCTTATTTAAATTGTACTATTGCTAATGTATCATCTGTATTATTTAAAAATGGAGATTATAAAGAATATTTTAAGGAATCTGGCAAATATAAACAAGCGGGTGATTGGTTATTTTATACAAATATTATGAAAAATGGTAAAATTGCTTTTTGTAATAAAGCGATTAATTATTATAGAGTTCATGGAAATAATGTAACATCTGTTACAAAAAAACAAGCACATTTTGATGAAATTGTTAAAATCCATAAAGCTTTAGATCAAGAATTTAAATTAAATAGTAATCAAAAGAAAGAGATTAATAAACGATATAAATTTTTAAAGAATGTGTGGAATCTTAATGAAAAATAAAACATTAAATATTAATATATGGATGTATTGTTTTATTAGTATTATGTTATTAACATTAATGATTGACTATTTTACTTATTTTTTTGGAAATCACTATTTAATTTATCTTGTTATATCTGGCCTTATTTTATGTTGCTTTGGATATTGTTTGAGACATAAAATTAAGATAGTGAATAATTTCGAAAAAGCAGATATTATATTTTTTCTGTTTTTGCTTGTAATAGCTATATTAACAATTGTTTTTCCTGATAGAAGTTTTGATACATTTAATTATCATTTGTATTTACAACAGAATCCATTTGGTGACAAAATAAATTTTGATTTCTTTGCTGGAAAAAATTTAAACTCTTATAGTTATGCTTTTCCAGATAGAATGTTTTATCTTTTTCGATTCTTTTTAGGATATCGTTTGGGAGTAATATTAAATTATTTGTTAATTATCATTATTTATGTACAAGTGAAAGAAATGATTAAAAAATTAATTCCTCATAGTCATTCTATTTTTAGAGTAGTTGTGTCTACTTTAATTGCAACAAGCTTATCTTTAATTGATATTGTAGATAGCTATTATGTTGATTTAATTTCGGTAGTTTTATTGTTAGAAATTACACGATTAGTATTATTTTGTCCATTAGAAGAAAAAGAAAATAATACAATTTTATTTGCTTATTTTGGTTTGCTTTTTGGATTTACTTTTGTTGTTAAAATATCGAATGCTGTTTTATTAGTATTACTATTTATGATTTATATTTTAAAAAATAGAAATATTTTAAAATGTATTAATTTAAAAAATATATTAATTACACTTTTTTCATTATTTTTACCATTTGTTTTATACCTTGTATATACTTACTTACAGACTGGTAATCCTGTATTTCCATTTTATAACACAATCTTTAAATCTGAATATTTTAGAAATAGAAATTGGTTAGATACTAGATTTGGCCCTTCTAGAATTAGAGAAGTATTTATATGGCCTCTTATCATTTTATTTGATTCAGCTCGTTGTGACGATATCAATATTGTAGAACCAATTTGGGGATATGGGTATATTATAGCTATTATTTATGTTTTGTATTACTCATATAAATTATTAAAAAAGCAGAAATTTGATAAAAATCGTTTATTGTTTTTTACTACAACAGTATTATTCTATTTAGTATGGTCAAAATTTCAATTAGGATATTCGAGATATGGTTTAGCTGTATTAATTCTTGGTAGTATTAGTACTTATATATTTATTTATGATATTGTTAGAAGTAAAAGGTATTTTTTAATAGGTATTATGTTACCATTAATGTTTTATCATTTTAGTTATGTTGGAACAAATTATATGTATAAAAATCAAGATTGGATTTATAATAACTACTATAACAATAAAGTTAAAGATTATAATTATAATTTAAAAAATTTATTTTCCAAAGGTAATGAAACAACAATACAATTTGAAAAAGGTTCTGTATGGGCAATATTTTATTATAATGCTGGACTTGCTCAGTTTATAAATGATGAAATACCAATTATCAATGTTGTTGCTAGTGCGGATAATAGTTATACCCGTGACTTGCTCAATGAAAAGTTACAAAAAGCTAGTCATATTTATACTTTAATAGATTCTTTAGATTTCAATAACTTTATAGTAAATATAAATAAAACAAAATATAAAATTATAAAGGTAGAGAAAGTATTTACATCTACAATCTCAGGTGATCCTTCTCACTTTGTTTATGTTTTTGAAGTGGGGTTAAGAGATAATTCTAAACAGAATAATTATGAAATTTTTGAATCTGAAAAAGAATACGATGTTTCTAAAAAAAGTAATATCAGTTTATTCCTTGGGTTAGCAAAAGATACAAATCACACTTATATAGAAGACTTTCCTGTTTCTATAATTGGAATAAAGGATGGAAAAGAGGAAGCTTTAGATAATTTGATGATTGATAAAAATGGTAGTATGCATTCATTAAAATACAATGTTGAAAATTATGATACATTGAAAATTGTTTCTTTAGATGCTAACAATCAGAAAATAATAGGAAATTGGATGATGTCTTTAAATGTAGAAACTGATTAGGGGATATTGAAATATCTCCTTTTTCTATATTTTTGTTTCTTTTAAAATAAATTTATAGTATAATGAAGTCAGGAAGTAGGAGAGAATTTATATGAAAAAGAAAAAAATTGCGGTTTTAATACCTTGTTACAATGAGTCTTTAACAGTTGAAAAGGTAATAAAAGATTATAAAAAAGCTTTGCCTGAGGCAGACATTTATGTTTATGACAATAACTCTATAGATGGCACTGATGAAATTGCTAAAAAAGCTGGAGCAATTGTAAAATATGAATATAGACAAGGAAAAGGAAATGTTATTCGTTCTATGTTTCGTCAAATCGATGCTGATTGTTACTTGATGATTGATGGTGATGATACCTATCCAGCAGAAAATGCTAGAGAAATGTGTGATTTAGTATTGTCTGGAAAAGCTGATATGGTAATAGGTGATCGTTTATCTAGTACATATTTTACAGAAAATAAACGTCCATTTCATAATTTTGGAAATAAGTTAGTTAGATGGTCAATTAATAAACTATTTACAAATAATGTAAAAGATATTATGACAGGATATAGAGCGTTCAGTTATGAATTTGTAAAAGGATTCCCTGTCCTTTCAAAAGGATTCGAAATTGAAACAGAAATGACTATCCATGCAATCGATAAAAATTTCAAATTAGTAGAGATTCCAGTAACATATAGAGATCGACCAGAAGGTAGTGTTTCAAAATTAAATACTTATAGTGATGGCTTAAAAGTTTTGAAAACAATTGCTACTTTATTTAAAGAATATAAACCATCCTTATTTTTTAACATTTTCGCAATGATTACTTTATTAATTTCTTTATTGCTTGGTATTCCAGTATTACATGAGTATTTTAAAATTGGTTTAGTTCCTAAATTTCCTAGTTTAATAGTTTCTTGTATTTTCTTTGTTATTGCTTTATTATTATGGATTACAGGAATTATATTACAAGTTATTGTTAAAAAGAATAAACAACTTTATGAATTATACTTAAATATAATAGAGGAAAACAAAGATGAAAAAGAATAAAAAGAACAATATAGAAATCATTGAAACTTTTTTTTCAAAACAATTCAATAAAATTTTTAAAAATAATAGAAATACTATTATTTTTATTAGCTTATTATCTCTTATATCTTGTTTATTCTTATTAAAAAGTGGAATTATAAAGGGACATGATTTAGAGTATCACTTATCTAGAATTAGTGCTATCAGTAATTGCTTAAAAAATGGTGATTTAAAAGCGTTGATTCATGATGGTTTTTATGGCTATGGATATGCGAATGGTTTATTTTACTCAAACTTATTTTTATATTTTCCGGCTTTTTTAAATAGTCTAGGAATTAATGTCATAGTATGTTATAAAATATTTTTAGTACTATGTACCTTATTGACAACCTATAGTATGTACTTTTGTGTGAAAAGGATTTCTAAATCCAATTCTATTGCAGCAATAGCGTCTCTTTTATTTGTTTTTTGTTCTTATAGAATTTGTGATGTTATGGTGAGAGCTGCTGTAGGTGAGATTTTATCATTTATTTTTATACCAATTATTATTTTGGGTTTATATGAAATAATATTTGGTGATTATAAAAAGTTTTATATATTTTCATTAGGATTTGTAGGATTAGTAAATTGTCATTTAATTTCTACAGTATTTATGTTTATCATTATTGTTTTGATTTGTATTTTTAAATTGAACAATTTTATTAATGAACCAAAAAGATTTCAATATCTAATTTTTTCAGGAATACTGGGACTACTTTTAGGAGCTTTCTTTATTTTTCCATTGCTAGAACAATATTTCAGAAGCGATCTATTGATTACAACCCAAAAAGAAAGTGCTGTTTATACTATGCCATTTTTAAGATTATTTTCAGGAATATTTAACTTTAAGTCTCATTTTATACCTGGTGGTGTAGGGTTTATTTATTTATATGCAATCTATAAAAGAACACAATTGAAAAAGAAAACTCCTTTATTACAATTTAGTGATTTTTGTATGATTGTAGGTTTAGCAGCATTGCTTGCTTGTTCCGATTTCTTACCTTGGAATGAACTCTCTAAGGTTTTAGGATCGATTCAATTTACTTGGCGATTGTTATTTGTTTCTTCTGCTTTTTTATCTATTTCAGCAGCAATTATTTTTTACGAATCATTTCAATCTTCTAATCATTTTAATATAAGCGTGGTTATTATTTTACTTTATGTTATATTAATATGCGTGATAAATCAAATATTAGGGTATGATTCATTAAAAACATATTATGGAAATAAGAATGTTGAATATTTGAAAAATTATAATGATTTTTCAATTGCTTCTGGTGAATATTTACCTTCTAAAACAGATTGGTCATTAATTGCTACAGATAAAAGAGAATTAAAAACTAACAATGGTGATATAACATTTCATCTTTCTAAAAAGAAAGATAAATATTATATTCAATTTGAAAATAATACAGGCACAGATACTTATATTGATGTTCCATTAATTTATTATTATGGATACCGCGCTAAATCAATTAATCATAATAATTATTATTCTTTAAATTATGGATATAATACATGGATTCGTGTTTATATCAATGATGTAAAGGAAGATCAAATTGTAGTTTGGTATAAAGGAACTAAAATAGAAAGATTGTCATGTATTATCAGTATCTTATCTTGGATTTTGTTTATATATTATTATAAAAAAAATAAAGGCACTAATTAGTGTCTTTATTTTTTGAAAATACTAAATAAATCATAATTGGCATAATGGTAAATATATAATAAACATATCTTAAAATAGCAACAGGTCCAAGCAAAACAGTAGCAAGTATTCCTAGGATTAGTGAAGTTGGAATTAATTTACTATATTCTTTGTTAAATAATATTACAATAGTAAGAACAATTAGAAGTATTACTTGAAATCCTACACTCATAATTAGTGATAAAAATGGGATATATTGAAATGTTGCTTTTTCTGTTAAGTCATAATATAAATTAAATATTGGTTTAATTTTACTTTCAAATTTAATTTGGTCATTAGTATTGTGGAAATCATCTACACTTCTAACTTCTATATAAGTTCTATATGTTTCTTTATCTGGAAGAGTATCTCCTATATACCAATATCCCATAGTATTTGCTAAAAAAGCGTCTACATATTCTATAGGGTGTCTTAATCCAAGCTTTACATATAATTTAGCATAATCTTCTAAATTGTTGTAAATAACATTAGGATTAATACGCCAACTTAAATCATCTGATTTGTGTGATTTATAATTTTTGAAAGCTTCTTCTTCTGTTTCTAAATTTTTTAATAAATCTATTTCGTTAGAAGTTAAGTCATTCGCATTATTGTATACTCGTCCAATTTGTTGAAGAGGTACACATAATAATGCTCCTGGGAATTTATCTGGAGTAATATTTAAAATTCTATTTACTTGAATTAGGTAGAATTTGTAAGAACCTATTGTGATTAATATAATGACAAGTACTTGCTTCCAATATTTTCTAAGCCCAATTAACATAAATATTGCTAATACAAGAAAAGCGTAATAACCGTTATGTCTAAAAATAAATGTTGAAAGCGATAATAAAATAACAATAATAATATTGAAAATAGAATGGAAGAATTTTTCTGGATCTCTTATCATATCTACTAATTTGATAAATAGTAATGTGACACAAAGTGAGAAAAATACATCCTTAGTTGTTGTAATTGCTAATATACTATGTGTTGGTAAAAACATAAATAATAATAAACTAATCAATTTTAAAGAAAATGATGCACCACGTTTATTTAAATAAGAAACAATGTAAGAAAAAACTAGCGCTGTAATAATCATTTGAAATGTTGTATATAATACAACTCCTATTGAATAAGAGTGAAATAAAATATTTCCTAATTTTATAAACCAACCCACGATTAATGTATGAATAATAGGATTGTTATTGGATAATTGATTGTTTAAAAATTCATTTAGTTGTACGGAAGAGTCATAACTAAATATCCCTGGATAAAAAGCTAAAAAGATAGGAATCCAAGCAATTATGATACATAGAAAACATTTTATAAAACAAGATTTTTTAAATAAAAATTGATTTAATGTTAGAATGTTCCAATTTGTAATGGTTTTTACAATTTTATTTTGATAATATAAAAAATAATTAGTAATAGAAAATATAATAGGCAGTAATTCAATCATAATGAAATGTGTCTTAATTTTTTGAATGTAAGAAACATCATATATTGTTAGATTATAACCTAATACTAATGTATAAGATATTAATATTGAAATGATTAATCCAAAAATATTCGTTCTTTTATTTTTAAATATTTTTTGATAATTTTTCTTTATAAAAATATAAAAGAAAAGAAAACTTGGAATAAATAAAAAGCTGATAAAAAATTTATTATTTTCTAAATTACAGATTTGAGTTATTCCATGTGTTGATAGTAGTGCTAAGATAATAGCACCAAAATATTTTGTATACTTCATATTATCACCTATTGGAATTATATCAAAAAACATTTTTTAAAACAACAATTATTGTTTTAACCCTATAATTTTGTTATACTTAAGATAGTTAGAGGTGTTGAATATGAAAAAACTTACAAAACAGATCTTAAAATTTGGAGTAGTCGGAGGAATTGCTTTTTTAATTGACTATGGAATTTTATTTTTATTAACTGAGTTTTGTGGAATACCAGCTTTAATCTCCGCAGCTATTTCATTTATTGTATCTGTAATATTTAATTATATATTAAGCATTAAATGGGTTTTTGATGTCAGTAAAAAACAAACTACAAAAGATATTATTGTTTTTATGGTTCTAAGTACAATTGGGCTTGGTATTAATGAATTGATTATATATGTGGGAAATATTTTTCATATTTATTACATGATTTCTAAAATAGGAGCAACGGCCATTGTGATGGTTTATAATTTTATTACGAGAAAAATATTTGTAGAAAAATAATGTAGGTGAATTTATGAAAAAGAAGAAAATTAGTGTTATTGTATCATGCTATAATGAACAAGAATCAATTCCTTACTTCTATGAGGAAATTACCAAAGTAGCCGATCAAATGAAATCATTTCATTTTGAATTTTTATTTGTTGATGATGGTTCTATAGATCATACATTAAGTATTTTGAAAACATTGTCAAAAGAAGATCAGAGAGTTCGTTATTTATCTTTTTCAAGAAATTTTGGAAAAGAAGCAGCGATGTATGCTGGCTTGGAAAATAGTACAGGCGATTATGTAACATTGATGGATGCTGATTTACAAGATCCTCCTTCCCTTTTACCACAAATGTGTGATTTAATTGAACAAGGATATGATGTAGTAGGAACAAGAAGAGTAACTAGAAAAGGGGAACCACCTATTCGAAGTTTCTTTGCTAGGCGTTTTTATAAAATCATTAATAAGATGTCCAAAATAGAAATGGTAGACGGAGCTAGAGACTATAGGCTTATGACTAGACAAGTTGTGAATTCTATTTTAACTTTGCAAGAATATAATCGCTATTCAAAAGGTTTATTCAGTTTTGTAGGTTATAAGACAAAATGGTTGGAATATGAAAACATAGAAAGAGTTGCTGGAGAAACAAAATGGTCTTTTTGGAAATTATTTAAGTATGCTATTGAGGGAATTGTGGCTTTTACTACTGCACCATTGTCACTTGCTTCAGTTTTAGGTTTTATAATTTGCTTTGTATCATTCATTGCTATTTTAGTAATTGTGGTAAAAACTTTATTATTTGGAGATCCTGTTGGTGGATGGCCAAGTATGGTATGTATTTTGCTATTTGTTAGTGGAATTCAGTTATTATGTATGGGAATTATTGGACAATATTTAGCAAAAACATATTTAGAAACTAAAAAAAGACCAATTTATATTGTGAGAGAAACAGAGAAAGATTGATAGTATGAAAAAGAAGATTTTATTAATTATTCCTGCTTATAATGAACAGGACAATATTCTAAAGACTTATAATACAGTAATTAATTACAATAAAAAAAATAAAAAAAATAAAGAAAATTATGATGTAATTGTGATTAATGATGGATCTACTGATCAAACAGGGAAAATTTGTGATGATAATAATATTCCTGTAATCCACTTGATTCATAATTTAGGAATTGGTGGAGCTGTTCAAACAGGTTACAAATATGCTTATGAAAATAATTATGACATTGCAATTCAATATGACGGTGATGGACAACATGATGTATCCTATGTAAAAAAAATTATTACTCCTTTATTAGAGGAAAAAGCAGATTTTGTAATTGGATCACGCTTTGTTGGTAAAACAAATGATGGCTTTCAATCTACTTTTGCTAGGAGAGTAGGTATTCGTATAGTATCATTTTTTATTAAATTAGTAACAGGAAAAAAAGTATATGATACTACTTCAGGATTTAGAGCTTGTAACAAGAACATAATAAAACAATTTTCAAATTCTTATCCGAAAGAATATCCCGAACCAATTACCACTGTTGAACTTTTAAAGAGAGGATATCGCTTATCTGAAATTCCAGTAGAAATGAAGGAAAGAGATGGAGGAACATCTTCTATTCATTCATGGAAAACTGTTTATTATATGATTAATGTTATATTTTCAATTTTAATAGTAGGAACTAGGAGGTATTAATTATGAGTATTAATCTTCGATTAGGATTAGTAATTGTAGCAATTTTGTTGTTTATGATAATTTTGATTGTCTTAAAAAAAGGAAGAATGCCTGTTAAATATTCATTAGTTTGGATTTTATCAAGTTTTATTATTTTATTCATAGGAATATTTCCGGGATTATTTATATGGTTTTCAAATTTACTTGGTTTTGTGACAATGTCTAATATGGTAATTGCAATGTTTATCTTCATTCTTTTAATGATTACTATTATGTTGACAATTATTGTGTCTGGTCAACAGAAAAAAATTACTTTATTAATTCAAGAACTTTCAATTTTAAAGAATAAAAAGAGGTGAAATATGAAATATATACTTACACTAATTTATATCATTTTTACTACAGGTGCTTTATTTGTAATGAAAGCAGGAGGAGATACTCTTCTTTTATCTTTTAAAAATGGTATCACTTTTAAGATAGGATTTTTGACATTATTAGGTTTTGTATTGTATTTGATTAGCTTTTTGCTTTGGCAGAAACTATTGGTTACTTTTGATTTATCCTATATAGTTCCGATTACTACAGGGATATGTCAATGTATAGTGTTTATTGGAGGAGTTTTACTATTTAAAGAAACTATTGCTCCTATTAATATTTTAGGAATTTTATTAACAATTGTTGGAATTGTGTTAATTGGATTTCATAGATAAATAAAATGGCAGATAATAAAAGTTTGCCATTTTTTTGCATTATTATATAAAATATAGTATAATGTATTAAATAATTTTTAAAAGAAAGGTAGTATAAAAATTATAGCGCCAGGCCCATAATAGGGTGACGAGGTTAATAGCAATCGAAAGATTCGGCGGATGCTATTACGGTTGTGTAATCGTCAGATATATTAAAAAAAGCAAAATCAACATTGTAACAAAAAATATATCATGCATATTTTTTATGATGGAAAGAAGGAAAAAATATGTGTGGTATCGTAGGATACATTGGTTCTAAAGAAAAAACTTTAGATGTTTTGTTGAATGGTTTAACTAATTTGGAATATAGGGGATATGATTCTGCTGGAATTGCTTATTTTAATGAAGATGAATTAAAAATAGTAAAATCAGTTGGAAGAATTCAAAAATTAAGAGATAAGGTAATGAAGGAATCGGCTTTACTTGGAATTGGACATACTAGATGGGCTACTCATGGTGAAGCAAACGAAAAAAATAGCCATCCTCATCATGTTGGACAGATTACAATTGTTCATAATGGTATTATTGAAAATTATGAGCAATTAAGAAAAGATTTAATTCAAAAAGGTTATCAATTTCAATCTGATACGGATACAGAAGTTGCTTGTGCATTATTAGATTATTATTACAATGAACATAAAAATATAGAATATGCGATAGAAGAATGCTTAAAGAAACTAGAAGGATCATATGCTTTAGGAATATTAGTGAATGGTGATGAAAATCTTTATGCTGTTAAGAACAAAAGTCCATTAATTATTGGAACAGGTAATCAAGAATATTATATTGCTTCTGATGTCCCAGCCATTTTAGAAGAGACAAATCAATATATTGTATTAGAAGATAAGGAATTTTCTAGAATATCAAAGGATGGTATTACTGTTTATAATCAAAAGGGTGAAATTGTTTCAAAAGAAATTAAAGAGTTTAAAGGAGATTCGTTGTCTGCTAAAAAAGATGGCTATAGCTATTTTATGGAAAAAGAGATGTATGAAGAACCAAAAGTATTTAAACGTATTAGTGAACAATATGTTCAAGATAATTTGGATTATTTTATTACTAAAATTCCAGATTTTTCAAAATATGAAAAAATTGATATTGTAGCATGTGGTAGTGCTTATCATGCTGGATTGGTCGGGAAAAATTTGATTGAAGAGTATGCTATTGTTCCTGTTAATGTAGAAGTTGCTAGTGAATATCGTTATGAAAAACATTTTAATAATCAAAATACATTAGTAATTTTAGTTTCTCAATCTGGCGAAACAGCAGATACCTTAGCTGCTCTAAATATAGCTAAGGAAAATAAATGTGATACTTTAGCAATTGTTAATGTAGTCGATTCTTCTATTGCAAGAGAGGCTAATACCGTTTTATATACTAATGCTGGTCCAGAAATAGCTGTGGCTACTACGAAAGCATATTCTGCTCAAGTAGCTATGTTATCATTAATCGCTTTTAATATGGCATTAAAGAAAGATGCTATTGCAATACAAGAAGCTAAATCTATTATTTCTGATATCAAAAAATTACCAGAACAAATAGAATCTTTACTAAATAGGGATGAGTATAAAATAATTGCTAATCAAATATATGAACACAATGATGTTTATTTCTTAGGTAGAAAAATAGATTATGCTATGGCAATGGAAGGGTCATTAAAATTAAAAGAAATTTCGTATATTCATAGTGAAGCTTATCCAGCTGGTGAATTAAAACATGGAACAATTTCTTTGATAGAAGATGGAACCCCTGTAATAGGAATTATAACAGATGAAGAAATTAGTGCTAAAACAATTAGTAATATGAAAGAAACAAAAGCTAGAGGTGCTAAACTAATTGCTATAAAAACAGAAAATATAGAAACGTCATGTGATTATGAAATTACGATTCCAAAAACAAATCCATTTTTACAGCCATTACTTACGATTATTCCTCTTCAAAAGATAGCTTATGAAACAGCAAAATTAAGAAATTGTGATATAGATAAACCTAAAAATTTAGCAAAATCAGTAACTGTAGAATAAAAAAAGCCCAATTATGAGCTTTTTTCCATATTTAATTCATTTAAAATTTTGTTAATGTTATTTTTTAAGTTGGTTTCATCAATTGAAAGACATAATTCATGATTTTTCATTAATATTTTTCCATTAATAATTGTTGTATCAATATTATTAGATTCAACATTGTGAACTACGTTTGTAATAATATCAACACCAGGGTATATTTCGGTATTATTTAAATCTAAAATAATGATATCGGCTTTCTTACCAACTTCAATACTTCCTATTTCTTTATCAAGACCTAAAGCCTTTGCTCCATTTATGGTTGCCATTTTTAAAGTATCATAGGAATTCCAAACTGTTGGATCTTGATATTTTCCTTTTTGTAAAAAATCAACAAAGGACATATGGTAAAATAAATTTAAATTATTTCCACTTCCTTGACCATCTGTTCCTAAACATAAATTTACGTAGTTCTTATATTTAGAAATATCAGCAATTCCACAGCCTAAATTTAAATTGCTGACAGGATTATGAGCTATTGAGACATCTTTTCCTTTTAATAGTTCCAAGCCTTTATCAGAAATGAATGTTCCATGCGCTAAAATGGTTTTATTTCTTAAAATTCCGATCTTTTCTAAAGCTTCGACTGGGTCACAGTGATATTTTTGAATAATACCATCTACTTCACTTGTATTTTCACAAAAATGAATATGAAAAGGAATATTTAGTTCTAATGCTAAATCACTACATCCCTTTAGATATTGTTCACTACAAGTATATAAAGCATGTGGCGCTACAGCAAACTTAATTAATTTACTATTTTTATTTTCATTGTAAAGGCCGATAAATTCTTGTATTCTCTGTTCTCCATATTCGTCATTATCCATTAGACATCTAGAAAATACACCTCTTATTTTTGCTTCTTTGATGGCTTTTAACGATCCGTTGCAAGCAAAATACATATCATTGAAACAAGTAGTTCCAGTTTTAATCATTTCTAGACAAGATAAAAGAGTTGTATAATATGTTTCTTGGTCTTTCATGTGATCTTCTATAGGCCATATTTTTTTAGTTAACCAGTCATTTAGATTAAGATTATCGTTAGTTGCTCTAAAGATGCTCATTCCTAGATGAGTGTGACAATTAATAAGTCCAGGCATTACTATCTTATTTGTTGCATCAATGATTTTATCATATTCACCTGTATAATTTATGGATAATTCTTTGATAGAATCATTTTCGATTACAATATCTAACTTTTCCATTTTTTTTCTTTTTTCATCCATTGTTATAACATTTCCGTTTTTTATTACTGTTATCATATTATCACCAATTTTATTATATAATAAAACAATTTTTATTTCAAAAAATTTTATCAAAAAGATGTCGAAAATAGTTGACAAATAACATAATCAGTCATATACTATACTGGTATACCGATTTGGTATAGTTGTGTAGAAGGTGATAGGATGAATAAAAAAGAAATGATTATTCAAACTGCGCGTGATTTATTTACAAAATTTGGATACAAAAAAGTTTCTATGGATGAAATAGCAAGAGAAGCAAAAGTTACTAAAAAAACAATTTATAGCTATTTCAAAGATAAAGATTCTATGTTTTTATATTTTGTAGATGAGGAATTAGAAAAAATAAAAAAGGAATTAGAAAAAAATCAGAATGAAAAAACTCCTTTTATTGAAGTAGTTGCTTCTGATATTTATCATATTCTGTTATTCCGAAAGAATAGTCTTCTAATTTCTAATATTTCAAAAGAAGCAAAAAATATTAACGCATTTGAATGTCAAAGATTTATCAAATTATATGATGAAAATATTATGCATTATATAGAAGAAAAAATCGAACAAGAAATAGAAAATAAAACGATAAAAAAATGCGATGCTCATTTGCTAGCATTCATTATTTATAAAATATTTCTTTCTGTTATGTTTGAATATGAATCACCAATTGATGAAGAAAAGGTTACAAAAGAAATCACTTCTATACTAAAAGATGGGTTATTAAATTAGGGAGGTTTATAATATGGCAAATAAGAAAAAGGTAGTAGTACAAGAACCAAAGAAAAAAGATTATTTTAAATATGTTGTAATTGCTGCAGTATTAATTATTCCTTTTATGTATAGTTTCTTTTATTTAAAAGCATATTGGAATCCATATGGTGAAGGAAATATTGATAATGTTCCTGTTGCAATTGTAAATGAAGATAAAGGAGATAAAGGACAAGAGTTAATTGATAGTATTAAAGACTCTGGAAAATTAAAAATCAGTGTTGTCACAGAAAAAAATGCTGAATCTGGTTTAAATAATAAAGAGTATTATGCTATGATTAAAATTCCAGAAGACTTTACAAGTAGTATGGAAAGTGTTTCTAGTGAAGATAAAAAACATGCTACAATTACTTATTCTCCAAACCAAAAATCAAATTATTTAGCAAGTCAAATTATTAATAGTGTAGTAAATGCTGTTGAAAAAAATCTTGATAATAGTGTGAATTCAGCAATTGTCGGTACATTAACTGATAAATTAAAATCTATTCCAGATGAATTACAAACAATTAGTGATGGATTTGGTGAATTACAAAGTGGAGTTTCAAAATTACAAGATGGAAGTAAAACTTTAACAGATGGTACAGATACATTAAAAACAAATTATAGTGAATTTAATAATGGTTTAAAAACAGTATCAGATGGTACTAATACATTAAATGAAAAAGTATCATCATTATCAGCTTTAGGTTCTGGATTAACAGAACTTACAGATGGAGTGGCTACTTTAAAAACAGGTAGTGATCAATTTACAAGTGGACTTAATGGTTATGTAAGTGGTGTTACAAGTACTTTAGACTTTACAAAGGCTTCTGCAAACTATATTGTTGCACTTTATGAAAGTAATAGTACTCATTATGGTATTCCAGATCAATTATATATGACGGCTAAAGCTCTACTTACTCAAAATCCAAATTATGGTAATGTAGATACTCTTACTTATTTACAAGCAAGTGGTCAAAAATTATCAGAATCAAATACAAGTATTAATGAAGGAATTTCTTCATTAAATGAAAAGGTTAGTGGACTATCTAGTGTAAACGATCAAATTACATTATTACAAAATAGTATTTCTACTTTAGCAAATGGAACTACTACTTTATATAATAGTTCTTTAAAAATTGAAGAAGGAATTCAAAATTTAAATAATGGTTCACAAACTTTAACTAATGGTATTAATACTTTATATAATAGTGTTGTTAGTGCAAAAGATGAATTAGATAACAAAATTTCTAGTACAAGATATGAATTAAAATCATTAGATGGCTTAAAAGAATATAGCGAAGCCCCTGTAACATTAGAAACAAAAGAAGTAAATGCGATTTCATCTTATGGTACTGCATTCTCTCCATTCTTTATTTCTATTGCTTTATGGGTTGGATGCTTAATGATGTATATTGTATTATATTATGATAAAGAAGAAAGATTTGGAATTTTAAGTATTAATAATCTAAATAGACTTCAAAGAACAATTGCTTATCATGTGCTTGCTACAACATCTGCAATTCTTTTAGGAATTTCCTTAGAATTATTATTAGATTTTGAAATTACAAGTCAATTATTATACTTTGGATCAATTATCTTAATCGCAAATACCTTTATGGCAATTATTGAATTTTTAATTATAAACTTTAAAGATATTGGTAAATTTATTGCTTTAATTTTATTAGTATTACAATTAGCAGCAGCAGGTGGAACATTCCCAATTGAGACAGTTACAAAAGGATTCAGATGGATGCATCCATTATTACCAATGTCATATACAATTGATTTATTAAAAGAATCTTTAATTAGTATAGAAAGTAATTTATTAACAAATAGTCTTGTTGTTGTAATAGGAATATTTGTATGTTTCTTAGCAATTAATATTGTAATGGATATTATTAGACAAAAGAAAAATAACTAAGAGGTGAGAAATCACTTCTTTTTTTATAATCCGACAAAATTTTAAATTCATAAATGTTAAAGTAATTCTCATTTATAGGGGGAAATTTTATGAATTATTACGAAACAATTAAACAAGAATTTATAAGTAATGAAATATATAAGAGAGTAAAGGATTATAGCAAAAATCAAAATGATTTAAAGACATATTATAATGTTGGGAAAATGTTATGTGAAGCGGGTAAGCATTATGGTGAAGGAATTATAAGGGAATATTCAAAAAAATTAACTGTTGAACTTGGAAGAAATTATGATGAAACGACACTCAAAAGGATGCGTCAATTTTATCTTCTAATTGAAAAAGGTGCCACGCTGTGGCACCAATTAACTTGGAGTCATTATAGGGAACTTTTAAAATTTGATGATATACAATTAGTGAATTATTACATAAAAATAGTAGAAGAACAGAACTTATCTGTCAGAGAGTTACGAGAAAGGATAAAATCAAAAGAATATGAAAGATTGGATGATAAGACCAAGTTAAAACTTAAAAATCAGAACAACTTAGAAATAAAAGATTTTATTAAAAATCCAATAATATTAAAAACAAATCAAGAAATATTAAAAGAAAGAGCTTTACAACAATTAATATTAGAAGATTTACCATCTTTTATGAAAGAACTAGGACCTGGATTTTCGTTTATAGAAAATGAATACAAAATAAAAATTGGTAACGTTTATAATTATATTGATTTATTACTTTTTAATTATATTTATCAGTGTTTTGTTGTGGTAGAACTAAAAGTAACAGAATTAAAAAAAGAACATATTGGACAAATTGAAACCTATATGCACTATATTGATAAAAATTTAAAAACGAATAATCAAGATAAAACGATTGGAATTATTCTTACAAAGAAGGATAATCGTTTTATTATGGAATATTGTAGTGATAAAAGGGTATTGAATATAACTTATAGTTTACAAACAGTATAGAAGTGTCAACAGATGGTCTACTGTTTTTAGAAAATGATAAAAAATGATATAATGAAGTAGAGGTGATATTGTGAAAAGAATAACAATTTTAGCTTTACACTTAGGATATGGTGGAATAGAAAAATGTATTTCTACTTTGGCCAATACACTTTGTAAAAATTATCAAGTAAATGTTATATCTACTTATAAATTATATGAAAAACCTAGTTTTCCGATAGATGATCGTGTAAAGATAACCTATTTAATCCCAGATTTAAGTCCTTCTAAAAATGAATTTATAGATTCTGTGAAGCATTTAAAGTTTATTAAAGGCTTTAAATTAGGCATTACCAATTTAAAGATATTGTATCTTAAAAAAAAGAAGATGATTGAAGCCATTAAAAATTGTGATAGTGATGTAATCATTTCAACTAGAGATATTCATAATGACTGGTTAGGAAAATATGGGAATCCAAATATTTTAAAAATTGGTTGGGAACATAATCATCATAACAATGATAAAAAATATATTAATAAAATTATAAAATCAGTTAGTAAATTAGACTATTTTGTATTAGTTTCAAAAGAATTAGAAGAATTTTACCGACAAAAAGTAAAATGTAAAACAGTTTACATTCCAAATACTTTAGACTATTATCCTAAAAAAGTATCAGATTTAGAAGAAAAGAGAATTATATCCGTTGGAAGACTATCTGAAGAAAAGGGATATTTAGATTTAATTGATGTATTTTCACTTGTACATCAAGTTTATCCTGATTGGAAATTAGATATTATTGGAGATGGAAATCAAAAGGAAAATATTCAAAAGAAAATAGAAGAATATGGATTAAAAGATTTCATTATATTACATGGTTTTCAAAATAAGGAATATATTAATCAATTATTACAAAAGTCTTCTATTTATGTAATGTGTTCTTATACAGAGTCATTTGGAATTGTTTTATTAGAAGCATTTTCTTTTGGTATTCCTTGTGTAGCTTTTGATAGTGCAAGAGGAGCCACAGAAATCATTAGTAATAATTGGGATGGGTATCTAATAAAAGATCGTAATAAAGAAATAATGGCAAAAAAAGTATGTGAATTAATCTCTAATCCAAATAGAAGAATTATTATGGGCGCAAATGGAATAAAAAAAGCAAATCAATATAGTATGGATGAAATTAGAAAGTATTGGATACAAATCATAGAAACTGTTAAATAGATTTTCTTAATATCTATGATTTTATAATTCATTTTGGTATAATGAACATGAGGGGATTCTATGAAAAAGGTATTATTTATTTCTAGTACGGGGGGTCATTTGACTGAATTATTACAACTAAAACCATTATTTCAAAAATATGATTCCTATATTATGACTGAAAAGACAAAATCAAATGCCTCTTTAAAAAATGAATATGGTGATCACATGAGTTATTTGTTGTATTGTACAAAACATAGTAAATTGAAATATCCTTTTGTGCTTTTATTAAATTGTTTTATTAGTCTATATTACTTTCTAAAAATAAGACCAGTTGCTGTTGTTACAACAGGAACTCATACAGCGGGACCTATGTGTTGTATTGCCAAAATATTTGGCGCCAAGGTTATTTTTATAGAAACATTCGCTAATATGAAAACAAGAACGGTAGCAGGTAATTTAATTTATAAGTTTGCTGATTTATTTATCGTTCAATGGGAGAGTATGCTTGAGGTTTATCCAAAAGCAGTTTATGGAGGTTGGATATTTTGACGTTAGTAATATTAGGAACTCAGGATAAGGTTTTTCCTAGATTATTAGAGGCTATCGAAAAACAAATAGAACTTGGTAATTTAAAAGGCGAAGTTGTTGTTCAAGCGGGAAGTACAAAATTTGAAAGTAAATATATGAAAATATTTGATTTAATTCCAATGAAACAATTTGATGAATTACTTTCTAAAAGTGATTTAATTATTACACATGGTGGAGTAGGAACGATTTTATCAGCGCTTAGAAAAGATAAGAAAATTATTGTGGTTCCAAGGCTTGCTAAATATCAGGAACATGAAAATGATCATCAACTAGAAATTGTAGATTCGTTTTCAAAATTAGGTTATATTTTACCTTGCAAGGATTTAAATGAATTATCTGGTGTATTAGAACAAGTAAAAAAATTTAAACCCAAAAAGTATGTTTCTGATAACCATAAAATGTTAAATTTAATTGAAGATTATATAGATAACATATAGGGGGATTTATGAAAAAAGACTTAAAATTAGCGATTATTTCAAATAGTGATTCAATTGATATAGTTTATAAATCTTATATTGATGAAAGTGAACGTTTTCACTCTGTAATTTTAAAAGAATATATTAAGAAATATTATCCAGATGCATTTATAAATAAAAGCGTTGATTTGAATAATGCCAATGCTATATCACTTTTTTTAAGAGAACAAGGAAATATTGTTTTCTTGAATGATACAACTTATCAAAATGGAGTTCCCGATCCACATGGAAAAACAGGGATTGTCATTATGCCAGATTTTATGTTGGAATCACAAAAAGATGCTTTACTGGAATTGAGTGATGAAATAAAAGATTATGATGGATTACAAATTTGGCACAATTTTGAGTCCCATGATAGTTGTAAAATGATGTTTACAAAAACAAAGGAACAAGTAAAAACAATTATTCCTTATTATATTGAAGAATTTGTAAATCATAAAATAAAATAATTTAAAGGAGGTATGTTACATGTTAGAAGGATTAAATGAAAAACAACAAGAAGCAGTTGTAACTACAGAAGGTCCTGTTTTGGTTTTAGCTGGAGCAGGTTCAGGAAAAACGAAAGTATTAACTACTAGGATTGCTTATTTAATTCAAGAAAAAAATATATCTCCTTTTCATATTTTAGCCATTACTTTTACGAATAAGGCTGCGAAAGAAATGAAAGAAAGAGTTGTGAAAATATTAGGTAGTATTGGACAAGATATGCAAATATCAACATTTCACTCTTTTGGACTTTATATTCTTCGTAAGAATTATGAATTATTAGGATATCATTCTAATTTTACAATATTAGATAGTGATGATAGTTTAACCGTAATAAAAAAAATATTAAAAGAAATGAATTTAGATCCCAAATTTTATAATCCAAAAGCAATTCGAAATAGTATTAGTGGCGCTAAAAATGAATTAATAGAACCTCGTGAATATTCGAAATATACAGGAAATGATTTTGAAGAGAAAGTATTAATGGTATATGAAAAATATCAAGAACGTTTAAAAAGAAATAATTCTTTAGATTTTGATGATTTATTAATGCAACCAATCTTATTATTTAAGAATCATCCAGAAGTATTAAAAGAATATCAAGAGCGTTTTCAGTATATATTGGTAGATGAATATCAAGATACAAATGAGGCCCAATATATTTTAATTAAAATGATGAGTGCAAAATATCGTAATATTTGTGTGGTTGGTGATAATGATCAAGCAATTTATTCTTGGCGTGGTTCTAATTATCGTAATATTTTAAATTTTGAAAAAGATTATAAGGAAGCAAAAACAATTTTTTTAGAAGAAAATTATCGCTCTACTAAAACTATATTAGAAGCGGCTAATTCTGTAATTCAACATAATAAGGAAAGAAAAGATAAAAATTTATGGACAAGCAATGAAGACGGTATAAAGATTAATTATCATCGTTCGGAAAGTGAAAAAGATGAAGCACTATATGTAATTACGGAAATTAAAAAACTAATAAATAAGGGAGAAAAGCCAGAAGATATTGCTGTTTTATATCGTACAAATGCTCAATCTAGAGCAATTGAAGATGTATTGTTAAGAGAAAATATTCCTTATAAAGTAATTGGTAGTTTTTATTTCTATAATCGAAAAGAAATTAAAGATTTAATCAGTTACTTAAAACTAATTTATAATGAATATGATGATACTAGTTTACTACGTGTCATTAATGTCCCAAAAAGAGGAATTGGTTTAAAAACAATTGAATCTTTGGCTACAAAGGCTGTTACGAATCAAAAATCTATTTACGAGGTAATTGATAGTGGAAAAGAATTAAAATTTAAAGAGATGATTGAGTCTTTAAGACAAGAAGCAGAGAATTTATCTCTTACAGAACTAGTAGAACTTGTTTTAGATAAAACAGGTATGAAACAAGAATTAATCCAAGAAAAATCTTTAGAAGCTGATATTCGCCTTGAAAACTTGGAAGAATTTAAAACAATTACGAGAAACTTTGAAGAGAGAAATGGAATTATTTCTTTAGAAGAATTTTTATCTGAAATCTCATTGGTTTCTGATATTGAGGAACATAAAGATAATAAACATGTAGTGACTTTGATGACGATTCATTCTGCTAAAGGATTGGAATTTGAAAATGTATTTATTGTAGGATTAGAAGAGGGCATATTTCCTCATCGAAATTCCTTTGATTCTATAGAACAAATGGAAGAAGAACGAAGACTATGTTATGTTGCTATTACTAGGGCTAAGAGAAATCTTTATTTAGTAAATGCAAGAAGAAGAATGATTTTTGGTGATTCTGCGTGTAACCCACCAAGTAGATTTTTAGAAGAAATTGATAAAAAATGCTTAAATATTGAAGATAATGAGCAAAAATTTGACAAAGATGCTATGATTGATGATACAATAGAATACAAGATTGGAGATCGTGTACTTCATGAGATTTATGGAGAAGGTATTATTATTTCAATGGATAAAACTATCTTAACAGTAGCTTTTCCACATCCTCATGAAATTAAGAAATTAATGAAAGGTCATAAATCATTTAGAAAGGTTGATTAATATGAATAATATAATTGAAGCAATTAAAGAAGTACCAGATAATTTCAAAAGTTTTATTTTAGAAAATAATCGAAATCCTATTTTATGGATTGCCTTATTCTTTATTGGAATATTTGTGTTTTTTTTCACTTATAATGCTTTAAATAAAAATAAATAAGTCTAATTCTTTAGACTTTTTTGTATCAATATAATGAATTTGAAAAATAGGAAAAATCCTATAAAATTTATAAAAAATATACACAAAATACTAGTAAATTATTATAATATGGTGTAAAATAATTTGTGTTTGGAAAAATATAGTGAGGAAGATGATGTATGAAAAAGACTAAAATAATTTGTAGTATTGGACCTGCTAGTTGTCAACCAGATGTAATGGAAAAAATGGTTAAAAATGGTATGAATGTAGCTAGAATTAATTTTTCCCATGCTACATTAGAAGAAAAACAAGGTGTTGTTGCTTCTGTAAAAGAGGTTCGTGAAAGAACTGGTGCTAATGTTGCTATTCTTTATGATACAAAAGGACCAGAATTTAGAAATGGTATGTTAGAAAATGACGAAATTAATTTAGTGGAAGGTAAAACAATTAGAGTCGTTAAAGAAGATGTTTTAGGAAATGAAGAAAGATTTTCTGTAAATCATCCTAGTGCAATTGATTCTTTAAAAGTTGGAGATGTTATTTTACTAGAAAATGGATTAATGAAAATTGAAGTAATTAGTGAAGATAATGATGGTGGAGTTACTTGTAAAATTATTAATGGTGGAGTTTTAGGAAATAAAAAAAGTTTAAGCGTTCCTGGAGTTCATTTGGATATACCATTCATCGGAGAACAAGATAAAGAAGATATTATTTATGCTTGTGAACATGAAGGAGATTTTATTGCATTATCATTCGTTTCTACAAAAGATGATGTATTAGAAGCAAGAGAGCTTTTAAAACAATGTGGTAGAGAAGACATGAAAGTTATTTCAAAAATTGAAAGTACAACAGGTGTATCAAATTTAGACGAAATTGTTGAAGTAAGTGATGGATTAATGGTTGCTCGTGGAGATTTAGGAGTAGAAGTTCCTATGGAAGAGTTACCATATGTAGAAAAATTAATGATTCAAAAATGTCGTGAACAAGGAAAAATTTGTGTTGTAGCTACTGAAATGCTTGAATCAATGAAAAAATCAGCACGTCCAACAAGAGCTGAAGTATCTGATGTTGCTTATGCTGTAATGTCTGGTGCAGATGCTGTTATGTTATCTGGAGAGACAACTGTTGGTAAGTTCCCAGTTGAAACTGTTGGATATATGGCAAGAATTTGTGAAAATGCTGAAGCTCATAATGAAAATAAGTTATCATTTGATTATAAAAAAGAAATTGGATTAACTCAAACAATTGCCAATGGTGTTGTATCAAGTGCTAATATGTTAAATGCTAAATTAATTGCTGCTTCTACAATTAGTGGTTTTACAGCTAGAAAAATTAGTAATTTAAGACCAAATTGTCCTATTTTAGCAATTTGTCCTAATGAAGATGTATGTCGTGAACTTGCATTAAACTATGGTGTATATACAAAAGTAGTTCCAATGTTAAATACTACAGATGAAGTATTAGAAGAAGCTTTAAAATCTGCTAAAGAATTTATTCCAATGCAAAAGAAAGATGTTGTTGTTTTAACTGGTGGTTTCCCTAATACTGGAATTAAAAAAACTACAAACTTAATGAAAATAGAAGAAATTTAATTCTTCTATTTTTTTAATTATTAAATTTGGTATAATAATAATGGTGAAATTTATGATACAAAATAGAATCGATGAATTAATAAAAATATTAAATGAAGCAAGTCGTAATTATTATGAATTAGATAATCCTACTATTACAGACCAAGAATATGATGATTATTATCATGAATTAGAACAATTAGAAAAAGAAAATCCTAGTTTAGTTCGAGATGATTCCCCTACAAAAAGAGTAGGTGGAAAGGTCATTAAAGGATTTACTAAAGTAACTCATGAAATTCCTATGATGTCTTTAGGAGATATTTTTAGTGAAGAAGAAATTATAGAATTCGATGAGAGAATAAAAAAAACAATTCCTAATCCAAAATATGTTTGTGAATTAAAAATTGATGGCTTATCTGTTTCATTATTATATAAAAATGGTAAATTAGTCCGTGGGGCAACTAGAGGAAATGGAGTTGTTGGTGAAGATATTACCCATAATGTAGAAACTATTAAGTCAATTCCCCTTACAATTCCTTATCAAGATGATATAGAAGTCCGTGGAGAAATTTACATGCCAAAAAAATCATTTATTAAATTAAATGAAGAAAGGCAAGAGTTAGGTCAAAGTTTATTCGCTAATCCAAGAAATGCTGCAGCAGGCTCTGTACGACAATTAGATTCTAGTATAGCTGCTAAAAGAAATTTATCTACTTTTATTTATCATTTGCCTAATTTTAAACAACATGATATCTATTTTCATCATGAAACTTTAAAATTTATGGAAAAATTAGGCTTTACAGTAAATCCTAATATTATTGTGGCAGAAAATATTCAGGAAGTAATTCATTATGTGAATAAATGGACCGAAGAAAGAGATAAACTTCCTTATGAGATAGATGGAATTGTTATTAAAGTTGATAATTTATTAGATCAACAAAAATTAGGATTTACTGCTAGAACTCCAAAATGGGCCATTGCCTATAAATTTCCGGCAAAAGAAGTATTAACCAAACTTCAAGATATTGAATTCTGTGTAGGAAGAACAGGTAAAATTACACCACGTGCTGATTTAGATCCTGTTCATTTAGCTGGTTCAGTGATTCGAAGTGTAACATTACATAATGAAGATTATATTAGAGAAAAGGGGATTATGCTTCATGATACGATTGTCATTCATAAAGCAGGTGATGTTATCCCAGAAGTTGTGAGAGTGGTGAAAGAAAGACGAACAGGAGAAGAAATTCCTTTTCGTATGATTACTCATTGTCCAATTTGTGGTACTAAATTAGAAAAGCGTGAAGAAGAGGTTGCTTACTATTGCCCAAATCCTCACTGTGATGCTAGAAATATAGAGGGATTAATTCATTTTTCTAGTAGAGATACAATGAATATAGATGGATTTGGTGAATCTATTGTAGAAGATTTTTATAATATGGGATATTTGAAATCGATACCCGATTTTTATAAACTATATCAACACAAACAAGATTTAAAAGAATTAGAAGGTTTTGGGGAAAAAAGTATTCAAAATTTATTAGATTCTATTGAAAATAGTAAGAAAAATTCATTAGAAAAATTATTGTTTGCTTTAGGTATTCGTCATGTAGGAAAAAAAGTTGCTAAAATATTAGCTAGTCATTTTGAAGCAATGGATGATTTAATGAATGCTTCTATAGAAGATATTGCTTCTATACCGACAATTGGTGATATCATTGCCAATGCTGTTTATTATTATTTTCAAGACGATAAAAATAAAAAAATGATAAAAGAACTAAAAGAAGTTAATGTTAATATGAAATTTATGGCAGAAAAACTTAATTCAGATGATAATTTTAATGATAAAACATTTGTATTAACAGGTACTTTATCAAAATTAACTAGAGATCAAGCTTCTTTAGAAATAGAAAATAGAGGTGGAAAAGTAACAAATAGTGTTACTAAAAAAACAAATGTTGTAATTGTTGGAGAAAATCCAGGTAGCAAATACCAAAAAGCGAGAGATTTAGAAATAGAAATTTGGACAGAAGAAGAATTTATTTCTAAACTGTAAATTGACTAAGAAATCAAATTATTATAAAATATTTTTAGAATAGGAGGGATGATATGAATAATAAAGGTTTCGCTATTAGTGGTATTATTTATACTATCCTTCTAATTTTTTTGATTGTTTTAGCAGGTATTTTATCTCTTTTTAATAGTCGTAAAAATGTTTTAGATAATTTAAAAAATAAAGTAGTAGGAGAGGTTAATACCACTTCTTCAATACAATATGATCCTTTTGATGAAACAGGTACTATTTTAGAATTTACAGCAAAAGCAAAAGGATATTATCAATTTGAATTATATTCTCCAAAGATAAATAATATCAATGGTGATGAACTTGTTACTGAGATATATTTAGAAAAAGGAGAGACATTGTATTTTTTAATAGGTTCTACTACGTATAATCAAGGAATTACAGAAATCAGAAGTTCAAAAAATGCTACTAGTACTATTGCTAAAGTATCCTCTAATAAATTTGATACAAAAGAATATAATGGTCGTAATTTCTTTAATACCTCCATTCAAAAAAATGTAGTAATCTCAAATACAGGAAAAATTATTGTGAATTATCTTAATAAAAACCGTTTAAATTCTAATTTAAATAAGGTAAAATATATTAAAAATTGTATTCAGGGTTCTTCTAGTGGACTTTATGTTTGGACTGAAATTAGAGCTATTGTAGATGGTGATAATAAAGCAAAAGGAAAAAATGTGACTGGTTCTTCAAAAAGTATTGCTGGACATGATTATTCTTATATTACAGATGGTTCTATGACTACTTATGCCCAAGCAGAAGGTAATGGGGAACAATGTGTAATTGTAGATTTAGATCGTACTTATAATTTAGATAGTATATTTATTTCTCATTCTAATAATGTTGAGTATTATGGAAATCGTACATATGTTTCAACAAATGGAAATAATTATACATTAGTACAAATGTCAGATGATTTAGAAACTTTTAATGGAATTAATATTAATGCTTTTGATCCAGAACAAGTTACTAAAGTTGGAAATATTGATGTACCTATAAAAGAATTTGATGGAGCAAAATGGCTACGAATATTTCATCATAATAATTTAAATGGAAAAGAGTTATGGAGTTCTGTTTCACAATCTAACTTATCAGATGGATATGATACAGTACATCGTCAGAGTATTTTATCTTATTTAAATAATTATCAGAGCAAAGATGGGTTTGAATTTTTATTGGAATATTCTGATTTGACCGGTTATAATCGTTGGAAACAAAGTTCTAATCCATTAACGATTACTAAAAACTCTAGCATGAAAAAAGTTCCTGGATATACTCCGATAAAAATATCATGGGATTCTAATGGATGGGCTGGTTTAGCAAAATCTAATAATGGAACTTCTTTGTTAGATGGGTCTATTGGTTCTAATGAAAACTTTTATGCCATTGGTGCGACAAGCACTTGGAATGGTGGAATAATGGGACCAGGAAGTGTTACCAAAGGTTCTATTGATCTTTGGATAAGAATTGACAATTAAAAACTGCTATTAAGCAGTTTTTTTAGTTTCCAATAATTTTATCAACTAATCCATATTCTAAGGCTTCTTGCGCTGATAAAAAGTAGTCACGTTCTGTATCATTTGATATTTTTTCTAATTTTTGACCAGTATTTTTGGCTAATAGATGATTCATTTTATCTTTTAATTTTAAGATTCTTTCAGCAGCAATTTTAATTTCAGTTGCTTGTCCTTCTGCTCCTCCTAATGGTTGATGTATCATTACTTCACTATTAGGTAAGCAAAATCTTTTTCCTTTTGTTCCACTTGATAATAAAAATGCTGCCATACTTGCCGCCATTCCTACACAAATTGTGGAAACTTTTGATTTTATAAAATTCATTGTATCATAAATAGCCATTCCAGCAGTTACAGACCCTCCTGGAGAATTAATGTATATACTAATATCATTTTGATTTAAAGAATCTAAATATAATAATTCAGCAATAACGATATTTGAATTGGTATCATTGATTTCACCACAAAGTATAATGATTCTATCTTTTAATAACCTGGAATATATATCATAGCTTTTCTCACCATTACTGCTTCTTTCAATTACTGTAGGAACTAAGTTCATTCAATCATCCTCTCTAATTATATAATAGTTCTGAAAATAAAAATATATTCATCAAAGAATGTGACAAAATTTTAATATTTATTGTATTGACAAAATATGATGTAATAGTAGTTAGTGTATTTAGTAAAAATTGTCAAAATAATATAAAAAATGTGACAAAGTAAATAATCTTTGATAAAATGGTATTTAGAATAAGAGGGATGAATATGGTAAAAATAATAAAAGTAAACTATCATGATCTTGAAACTGTGGGATTTAACTCTGGAGTTTCTTTAAAGGAAATCAGTGAATATTTTCAAGATCGTTATAATTATCCAATATTAGTTGGAATGGTAGATAACGCAATTACTGAATTAAACGAAAGTATTACTCGTAGTTGTAAGGTCGATTTTTACGATCGAAGTAGTGGACTTGGCAATGGAATATATGGTAGAACAACCCAATTTATGTTGATTGTAGCAGTTAAAAAACTTTTAGGAGCTAATATAGAAGTAATTATAGATTATTCTATTGATAAAGGTTATTATTGTGAAATTAAAGGCATCGATATTGACAAACCTATTGTTAAGAAATTAGAAAAACAAATGAAAGAAATTTGTAAACAAAATTATATCATCAATAAGGTAAGTGTTTCTAGATTTGATGCTATTAAATTCTTCAAACAGAAGAAGCAAATGGATAAAGTTAAAGTCTTAAAATATATCAGTAACAGTTATATTAATTTGTATCGCATTGATGATATATATGATTATTTTTATGGGGAACTTGCTTATTCAACTGGTCAAATAGATGATTTTAAATTAACTTACATAAAAGGAAATGGTTTTGTTTTAAGCTATCCAGATACATATAATCCTGAATGTACACTAGATTACGTACATCATCGTATGCTATTTGAAGCATTTCAAAATTATGCTGAATGGTGTGATAAAATAAAAATTAGAAATGCTGCTGATTTAAATGAAGTTGTTTCTAGTGGTAAATATAATGAGCTAATTCGTTTATGTGAAACATACTATAATAATCAACTTTCTAATATTGCTGAAACAATTTATCAAAATAGAAATACAGTTAAGCTTGTTTTAATTGCTGGTCCATCTTCTGCAGGAAAAACAACAACAAGTAAAAAATTAGAAACATATTTAGAAAGTAAAGGAATTACTACTCATCAAATTTCAATTGATGATTATTTCTTTGATCGATCAAAAACTCCTGTTTTGGAAAATGGGGAATTAGATACAGAATCTTTAAATGCTGTAGATGTTACATTATTTAATAAACATTTAACGAAATTGTTTGAAGGTGAAAAGGTAGAACTTCCAGAATATAATTTTATTCAGGGAAAGAGAGAATACCGTGGCAAAGTTTTACAGTTAAAAGAAAATGATGTTATTATTATTGAAGGATTACATGCTTTGAATGAAGATTTAACAATTTCCATTGAAAGAAAACAAAAATTTAAAATTTATATTAATGCCTTAACACAATTAAATATTGATAATCACAATAGAATTCATACTAGTGATACAAGAAAATTAAGAAGAATTGTAAGAGATAACAAATATCGAAATTATAACGCTTCCGATACTTTGAATATGTGGAAAAATATTAGAGAGGGAGAAGAAAAATATATTTTTCCTTATCAAGATGATGCAGATTGTATTATTAACTCAGCTTTAATTTACGAATTAGGCATTTTGAAGACTTATGCGGAGCCATTATTATTTTCTGTTGCAGAGACAGATCCTATGTATAGTGAAGCTTTGAGATTAATTAATTTCTTAAGAAATTTTTTACCTATTCCTAGTGATTATATTCCACAGGATTCAGTGCTAAGAGAATTTATTGGTGGAAGTTGTTTTGAATGAAAACTATTATTATAGGAACTTCTAATAAAGAAATTGTAAAAGAGTGTACTATTAGAGAAGCAATTCAAAATGGAATGCGATATGTAGAAATGGAAAATGAAATATTAATTGGTACTGATGTATTGATTAGAATTCAGGAATCAATAGAACCTGTAGATATTAATAACTTTAGTACAGAAAGATTTATTTCTGATCTATCGGATCATCAAGAGTGTATAGAAAGATATATTCCTGTTTCTTTGAATTATCAAAGGTGTATAAAAAGTCATAAAAATGTAGATAATAAATATAGTCATAACTTAAAGAAAGATTCGATTCAAACAAAGAAAAAAATAAAAATGAGAACTTATTATGATAAAAGGAGGAAATATTAGTGATAAAAGTAGCAATTAATGGTTTTGGACGTATTGGGAGACTAGTGTTTAGAATAATGGAAGAAGATCCAAATTTTGATGTTGTAGCAATTAATGATTTGACAGAAGCTGATCAATTAGCTTATTTATTAAAATATGATACAAGTCATAGAGTTTATCGAGTAAATGAAATTAGTAGTACGGAAGATTCTATTATTGTAGGAGAAAGAAAGATTAAAATTTTTAGTGAAAAAGATCCTGAAAATTTACCTTGGAAAGATTTAGATATTGATATAGTATTTGAGTGTACAGGAGTATTTACAGATAAAGACAAAGCTTTTGCTCATATTAAAGCTGGAGCTAAGAAAGTAATTATCTCAGCGCCTGCTAAAGGAGATTTAAAAACAATTGTTTATAATGTAAATGAAAAAACATTAGATGGAACAGAAGAAATTATTTCGGCGGCATCATGTACAACAAATTGTTTAGCTCCAGTTCTTAGAATTATAGATTACTATTTTAAAATAAAAAAAGGATACATGACAACAGTACATGCTTATACAAATGATCAAGCGACACTAGATATTCCACATAAGAAAGGATTTCAATCTAGACGTGGTAGGGCAGCAGCAAGTAATATTGTACCAACATCTACAGGTGCAGCGAGTGCAATTGGAAAAGTACTACCTAATTTAGAGGGAAAATTAGATGGAATAGCAATGAGAGTTCCTGTTACTACTGGATCTGTAATTGATTTATCATTAGAATTAGAAAAGAATACTACTGTAGAAGAAATCAATAAAGCTTTTGAAATTAATCAAAATGAGACTATTCAAATTACAAAGGATCCTATTGTATCTAGTGATATTATTGGATCTCATATAGGAGCTTTAGTAGATGCTGGATTAACAAATGTTATCACAGTAGATGGAAAACAATTAGTAAAAGTAGTAGCTTGGTATGATAATGAAATGGGTTATAGTACTCAAATGGTTCGTTTGGCAAAATATGTAGGGGAAGAAATGAAAAAGACTGCAAATTAATGCAGATTTTTTTCTATACTTGAAAAAAGTAAAAAAAAATTATATTATTATAATAGGTGATACTATGAAAAGGGGATTTACACTAGTAGAGTTATTAGTTTTATTAGCTTTTATCGGATTATTATTATTTTTTGTAGTCCCAAATTTAACAGGATTTATGAAAAAATCAGATGATAATAAGTATAATGCTTTTTTAAATGATATTTTTTTGGCGACAGAAGCTTATATTCAGAAAAATGATGATCAATATCCAACTCTTCAATCAGGTGGAGTAGCTTATGTTTATCTATCAGAACTTGTAAATTCTCATTTATTGAGGTCTACTATTTATAATCCTAAAAAGAAGGAACAAATTAATCAAGAATTAGATTACACAGTTGTTGTAACAAAAAAAGAAGATTCCGGTTATCAATATGAATTAGTAGAAGAAAGATTAACTTCCTATAAAGAAAATTTGTTAAATGGAACAGATCCAGTTATTAAGGATAATTTAATTGCTGTTACAATAGAAGATAATGGAGAAGTAAAAAAAGCAGATTTAAAAAGTAAATGGTACAGTTATGAAGATAAAAAATGGGCGAATGCTGTAATATTAAAGGACAAATCGATTACTTATAGTGATGGTGAGACAATCCCAGAAAGTAATATAGAAAGTTACTTTGTATGGATTCCAAGATATAAATATAAATTATTTGATTTGGGGACTTATACAAATAAGATTAATAGTAAACCATCAATTCATCAAATTGAAACAATTGATATTATCTTTGAAAGTAAAGGAAAGTTAGTATCAAACGGTATTAAAGAAGGAGATTATTTAACACATCCAGCTTTTACAACTTTAGATGTAAATGGTTTGTGGGTAGGAAAATTTGAAATTACAGGAGATACAAGCTCGATTACAGTAAAACCAAATAATAGTTCACTTTTAAATCAACCTCTAAAAACGTTTTTTGAACTTTCTTACAATTACAATAGAAATTTAGATAGTCACATGATGAAAAATACAGAATGGGGAGCAGTTGCTTATTTATCTCATTCTAAATATGGAATTAACAGTGAAATTAATATTAATAATAATTCAAATTATATAACAGGATATAGCGCTGTAGATGGTACAAATCAAGCAGGTTATCCAGGAACATTTGGAACAGATTCTAGTATAACACTTCCTTACAATACAACTACAGGATATAAGGCAAGTACTACTGGGAATATTACAGGAATCTATGATATGTCAGGTGGAGCTCATGAATATGTAGCGGCTTATATGGAAGGTAATTATAAAGATAGTGGTTTTGATTCTACTATAATTCAAAATTATGATTCTAAATATTTTGATGTTTATGCTTCGAACTCTACCAATGTAAGCTTTAATAATCGAATTTTAGGGGATGCGACAGGAGAACTGGGTCCATTCTATCAATATTCAGATACAGATAATGTAAATAGAGTTCATAATAATTGGTATGCTGATCTTTCTATCTTTGTAGATGAAACTTCTCCTTGGTTTATCCGTGGTGGATATTATAATCATGGTGTATTAGCTAGTCAATTTTATTTTAATGGTTCATCAGGAGGAGCAGTTGCTTATAATGGATCACGTTTGGTTTTAGATTAATAGTTTCTTTTGTATTTTTTTAGAAAAAAATTTATATATCTTAGAAAAAACTAATTACAATACTTATTTAAAATAATTATATAAAGGCGTTAATTATTTTTGTTTTAAGTATTGTTAAGCAAATAATAATTTGTTATAATGAAATCGTCAAAAGTAAATCATAATATAGTTTGTAATAGGCAAAATATCGCGTTTGCCGAGAGCAAACGGGGGGGGGTTAAAAACCTCTCTTTTTTAGTATGTAGGAAAGGAATGATAATAATGAAAAGAAAAGGATTTACATTGATTGAATTGTTGGCAGTGATTGTGGTATTAGCGATAATTGCTTTAATTGCAACGCCAACAATATTAGGAGTCATTGAAAAAGCAAGAAGAGGAGCAGCTGAACAATCCGCACTAGGATATATAGATGCAGTGGAAATGCAAGTATCCTTAAATAGCTTAGATTTAGAAAAGGAAGATATTAAAGATGGAGTATATACTGTAAGTCAATTAAAGAAATTAGAAGTTAGTATCAAAGGACAAAGTCCAAACGATGAATCGTGGGTAAAAATAAAGAATGGACGTGTAGTAGCATATTCTTTAAAATTTGGAAGATATACGATAACATTAGATGAAAATAATAATAAAGAAATAGAAAAAGATGGAGAGGTTATTAAGAAACCAGATGATAATACAACAAATCCGGATAATCCAGTTGATTCATGTGATAATAAAAAATATACAGTATATAGTAATGGAACAGCGATTTATTATAATCCAGAGACAAATAGTAAATGCGATGAAAGTGAAGCAGTAAGTATAACGGGAACAAAAACAGGATGTATGAAATGGTATACATTCAATGATGGAGGAGAAGATGTACCAATGGTGAATATGATATTAGATCATAATACAACAGCAAAAATAGATTTGTGGTCTGGAATTAAATCACAAATTACATCAGATACATCAACATGGAAGGATAGTTTAAATGCAAGATTAATTACAGCAGATGAAGTAGCAAAGATAACAGGAAATACAAGTTTTGATGCAAGTACAATGGGACAAAGCATGTTTTATTTCGATAGTAATAATCAAACACAAACGGCAAAAGGTCAAGGAACAAGTAAATATGCATGGTTGTTCGACTATACAAGTGGATGTACAAACTATGGATGTAATATAGCAGATTCCGGTAATAATGGATATTGGACAAGTAGTATTCGTGCAACAACAAGTTATTCTATTGGTGATGGTAATCCCTTTAGTGTCTGGACAGTGGATAATCGCGGTTTCTTGGGTGCCTTATATTTTAACGTTGCTCGCATTGGTATTCGCCCAGTTATAACTGTTTCAAAATCTGTAATCTCATAAAAATTTATAATTAATAAGCATCGATAAAAAAATAGAATGAAGTATTATGTATTGATTTAGTGCTTTTTGAAAACACTAGTAATGCGGTATATGGTAATTTGAATGACAATAATGTTCGTAATACATTTATAACTATTATTATTTTATTAAGGTAAATGAAGTAAAAGATTAAGAAGTGAGTTAAAATAAAGCATTAAAAAATACTATGTTACAAATGTTTTAATTATTAATGGTATAAAAATTATAAACTGTAATTTTTGTAGTCTATAAAGAAATTTATAGATTATTTTTTGTATATAGTGTTATACTTGCTAAAAAGCTTGAAAAGTTATACAATGTTATTATTAAAGGTAGGGTGAATATATGAAAAAAGATGGATTTACAATGATAGAACTTTTGGCAGTTTTTACTTTAACAGGAATTATTCTATTAATTGCCTTACCTCAACTAACATCTATGTTAAAAAAGACTAATGATGAAGAATATCAAACTTTTTTAAATAATATTTATATTGCTACAGAAGCTTATGTAGAGGATAAACAAATTCAAGTATCATCTGGTTCTACTGTTGCTATTCAACAATTAATACAATCCGGTTTTTTAAAGAGTACTTTAGTAAATCCTAAAAATAATAAAGTTATTTCAGATAGCTCTAATATTAATAAAATAATAAAAATTACTAAAAATGAAAACAATATTTTGGAATATTCCTTTACTAATGATACGGCTTCTCCTTATACCGGAGAATTAACTAGTAATAATTGGAAAGCAACTTATGATAATGGTCAGATGACTAGGTGTGTATATCTATACAATAATACATCATATGATTCTTGTACAGATTCTACTTGTAAACAAACTGGATTGACAGGATGTACAGGTGATCCAACAGCAAATTATTATTATAATTATAGAGTAACAAATACAAACACTTATAGTAATTATTATTCTGCAAAAGGTGGTAATATGCTAGAATCATATTGGAAAGTAAATTAAGGAGAATTTTATGAAAAAGACAATAGAAAATTTTGACTTAAAAGATAAAAAAGTAATTATTCGTGTAGATTTTAATGTACCTATAAAAAATGGTGAAATTCAAGATGATAACCGTATTAAACAAAGTCTAGAAACTATTGAATATGCAGTTAAAAAACAAGCTAAAGTAATATTATTATCTCATTTAGGACGGGTTAAAACAGAAGAAGATAAAGTTCAAAATACATTAGAACCTGTTGCATTAAGATTGAGTGAACTTTTAAATCAAGAAGTTATTTTTGTTACAGAAACACATGGTGAGTTATTAGAACAAGAAGTTGATCAGCTAAGATCAGGTGAAATATTATTAGTTGAAAATACAAGATTTGAGGATTTAAATGGTAAAAAAGAATCTAGTAATGATCCGGAATTAGGAAAATATTGGGCTAGTTTAGGAGATATATTCATTAATGATGCCTTTGGAACTTGTCATAGATCTCATGCATCAAATGTAGGTATTGCTTCTCATTTACCTAATGGAATAGGCTTTTTAGTAAAAAAAGAATTAGAAAACTTAGATGTCAAAAAGATGTTTAAGCCAATTACTGTTATATTAGGTGGCTCAAAGGTTAGTGATAAAATAGGTGTTATTCAAAATTTAGTGAATGTTGCAGATACTATTTTAATTGGTGGAGGTATGGCTTATACATTTTTAAAAGCAAGTGATATTGAAATTGGTAAATCTATTTTAGACGAAGAAAATTTACAGTTTTGTAAAGAAATATTAAGGCAATATCCAGATAAAATTATATTACCAATTGATAGCGTTAATGCAACAGAAATGACTGATCAAGCTATTCCTAGAACTTGTTTTATCAATGAGATTAAAGATAATGAAATAGGATTAGATATAGGACCACAAACTTTGAAATTGTTTAAAAGTTACTTAGAAAATGCTAATACCATTTTATGGAATGGTCCTGTAGGAATGTTTGAATTAGATGCTTTTAGTAGTGGAACAAAAGGAATTTGCAAAATTTTAAAAGATTTGCCTTCTAAAAAAATAGTAGGTGGTGGTGATACAGGATCTGCTATAAAAAATTTAGGTTATGAAGAATGCGTTGACTATATTTCTACAGGTGGTGGTGCCTCATTAGAACTATTAGAAGGAAAGAAACTACCTGGAATAGAGGTTATAGAAGATCAATGAAAAAGATATTAAAAAAAATCATTCCTTTTTTTGTAATTGCTATTGTCACAGGAATTGTTCTTTATTTTTCTTTAAAAGATAATTATGAAGTTATTTTAGATATTATTGTTCATATTAATAAAATTTGGTTAATAGTAGCTTTTTTACTTTTCTTTATGTATTATTTTTTAAAGAGTTATGTTACTAAAAATTTTGCAAGAGAATTTAATAAAAACTATTCTTTAAAAGATGCATTTCGTATGACAACAGAAACTAGTTTCTTTCATGCTGTTACTCCTTTTGCTACAGGTGGACAACCTTATGAAGTTTATTCATTAACAAAACATGGAATTAACATTATTGATGCCACTAATGTTTCTATTGAATGTTTTATTGTTTATCAAATTGCTTTAGTACTTTTAGGTGCTATTTCGATTATCTGTAATCATTTTCTTCATATTTTGAATGGAAATTTATTAAAAAGCTTTTTAACATTAGGATTTTTTATCAATTTTTTAGTCGTTGTAGTATTATTTTGGGTAACTTTGTCAAAAAAAACAGAAAAGAATATTATTTATAAAATGATTGATTTATTAGGTAAATTAAAGATTATAAAAAATCAAGAAAAATTGAAAGAAAATCTAAAAAAATATTTGACTAAATTTAACAATGGTTCTAAAATATTACTTCAAAATAAAAAAAGATTTTTTTCTATGATTTTAATCCAATTTTTCTCTCTTATTAGTTTGTATTTAGTTCCATTAGCCTTATTTTGTGGAATTGGTTTTTATGGAATTGGAGGACTTGTTTGTATTTTAACAATGTCTTATGTCATGTTGATTGGCTCATTTGTTCCAATTCCTGGTGGAACTGGTGGATTAGAATATAGTTTTGTTGCTTTCTTTGGTAATTTTATTCAAGGAGCTGAATTAAATGCTATTATGTTATTATGGCGTTTTATTACTTATTATTTCGCAATGATTTTAGGTGCTATTGTGCTGAATATAAAAGGAGGTAAAAAGAATGAGAGTAGGAATTTTTACTGATACTTATCCCCCTTATATTAATGGCGTTTCTACTAGTATAAAAATGTTAGAAACAGCCTTAAAACGTAAAGGACATCAAGTTTATATTGTAACAGTAAATCCTGAAGGAATGGGATATAAATACGAAGATAATGGAAGAATTATAAGAATTCCAGGAATTCCAACAGGTATTTATGACTATCGATTAACGGGAATTTATCCAGTTAGAATTTTAAAAACAATAAAAAAATGGAACTTAGATGTCATTCATTCACATACGGAATTTGGCGTTGGAACATTCGCTCGATTGGTAGCAAAACAATATAATATTCCACTTGTTCATACTTATCATACAATGTATGAAGATTATGTTCACTATATTACGCATGGCTATTTTGACAAATCAAGTAAAAAATTAGCTGAATATTTCACAAAGTTTTATTGTGATAAAACAGCTACGGAATTAATTGTTCCAAGTAAAAAAACATACGATTTATTTAAAAATAAATATAAAGTAAATCGCAATGTTCATATTGTTCCAACAGGAATTGATGTGGAAAGGTTTTATCTTGAAAAATTAGATAAAAATAAATTAAAACAGTTAAAAAATAAATTAGGTATTAAAGAAAATGAAATTGTAATTAATTATGTGGGACGCTTGGCAAAAGAAAAAAGTGTAGAAACTTTGATAGAAACACAGGCTAATTTAATTAAACAATTTAAAGTAAAATTATTAATCGTTGGTAGTGGACCAGATTTAGATCATTTTAAACAAATGACTAAAAAATTAAAAATAGAAAAACAAGTTATTTTTACAGGTGCTGTACCTTGGGAAGAAGTTCCTTATTATTATGGAATTTCGGATATTTTCGCAACAGCTTCTGTTACAGAAACACAAGGATTAACTGTAATTGAGGCCATGGCAGCAGGGTTGCCTGTTGTTTGTGCTGATGATGAAGCATTTAGAGATGTTGTTGTTGATGGTTTAAATGGTAGATTATTTAAAACAAAGAGACAATATAAAAAATGTATGGAAGAGATATTAAGCAATCAAGAAATGTTGAAATCAATGAAAAAACAAGCTCGTATTACAGCTGAATCACATTCTCTTAAATATTATGCTGAAAAAATATTGGATGTATATAATTGTGCTATTGGAACAGAAAATAAAACAGGAATGATTCGTAAATTTTTAGATCAATTAAAGGGGTGATATGATGAATAAAATTGTGGTTGGTAATTTAAAAATGTGGATGGATACTAGTGATGTTTCTGATTATCTAAAAGCTATTCAAAATTTAGACAATAATTATGTCATTGTTTGTCCTACTTCTATATATGTTCCTTATTTTCTAAAGAGAAAATTTAAGGTTGGACTTCAAGATATTTCTGAAAAAGATTTAGGTTCTTATACTGGAGAAGTTTGTGCAAAACAAGCAATGACAATGGGAATTCACTATGCTTTAATAGGTCATAATGAAAGAAGACTTGTTGATACTGATGAAGTTATCAATGAGAAGATTAAGGCTTGCAAGAAGTATAATTTAACATCTATTTTATGCATTGGTGAGAGTTTAAAACAACATAAATATCATCAGACAAAAAAAGTGTTGAAAAATCAATTAAAAAAAGCTTTAATGAACGTTGGTGATTTAGATAGAATTATAATTGCTTATGAACCTATTTGGTCTATTGGTACAAATAATATTCCTTCTGTAAAAGAAATATCAGAAACTGTTCAATTTATTAAAACATATGTAGAAAAACATTTTCATTCTAATATACGTGTGTTATATGGTGGAAGTGTGAATGTGGAGAATATTCTAATGATTCGCAATATTGAAGAGATTGATGGAATTTTAGTAGGAGATGCGTCTACTAGAGCAAGCGAATTTTTGGATATTATAGACGCCTTTTTTATTCGACAAAACTAGATAAAATATTTTCTTTTCAATTTAGGGGAGATAGAGTATAATATGAACATAGGTAGTACTACTAGAAAGGAAGACAAAAGTGGAAAAAATTAGAGTACTTATGATAGATGACAATGTTCAATTAATTGACATGGTCAAGGAGTATTTTAGTAGTAGTAATGATGTTAGTATTGAATTAGAAGCCCATGATGGTTTAGAAGGCATGAAAATGATCGAAGAAAAAATGGATTGTTATGACGCAATTATTTTGGACTTAATTATGCCAAATAAAGATGGACTTTATGTTTTAGAAGAAATGAAAAATAAGAATATTAATAAGAAAGTGATTGTTTCAACAAGTTATAATGCTAGTGAAGTAATTCGTCAAGTATCTGATTATGGTGTAAATTACTTTATTTTAAAACCTTTTGAACTTTCCGATTTAGAAAAAAGAATTATAGGATTATTCTCTAATGAGTCGAAGGGTAAAAATATTGATTTGTATTATAATAATTTGCAAATATCAATTACAAAGATTTTGCACGAATTAGGAATTCCATCTCATATTAAAGGATATCAATATATTAGAGAGGGAATTAGTATCATTTATAATAATCCAGGAACAATTGGTGGAATTACCAAGGAGTTATATCCTGAATTAGCGTTAAAGTTTGATACTACAGTATCTAGAGTAGAAAGAGCTATTCGACATGCTATAGAGGTTAGTTGGAATCGTGGAGATTGGGATTTAATGGAAGATATTTTCGGCCATAGTGTTGATATCGATAAAGCTAAACCAACAAATTCTGAGTTTATTGTAACAATTGCTGATAAATTAAGATTAGAGGGAAGTAAAATTGGCTGTTAAAAGATTTAAAGGTTCTTTAAGTCTTTTTTTGTTGTTTCTAAAATTAAAGTATGTTATAATGTAAAAAGAATAATAGGGGAAGTGTATATGGTGAAAAAAAGAACAATTTTATTTATTTTTGCTTGGCTACTTATTTTTCCTATGTCTGTTCAAGCAGCTGATGTAGAGTATACTTTATTTGATTCTACAATTCAGGTAAATCAAGATAGAACTTTAGATGTTTCGGAAAATTATCATTTGTATTTTATTGAAAATACAAAGTCTATTTCTAGAACATTGAAATCTAATTTAGTGGAAATTCGTCCTGATCAATCCAGCGTACTAATACAATCTAAAATTGATCAAATACATTCAAAATCATCATTTCATGTAACAAATAAAAATCAAGAATCGATTATTCAAATTGATGTGGATGGATCTCAAGATGAAACAGGACTATACGATGCTTCTTATCATTTTAATTTAGGAAAAGATACAAATTCAAATTATGATGAACTTTATTATGATATTGTAAGTAATGTGGATGCAATTATTTCAAATCTAACATTTACAATCAAAATGCCAAATGGATATGATAAAGAAAAAGTAAAATTTGCTATTGATGGAAAATATAATTTGACTGATGATGACTTAGAGGTTATTTATGAAGAAGATCGAATTATTGGTACTTTGAATCGCTTATTAGAGAAAAATCAAACATTTTCTGTTCGTATGGAATTGAAAGATGGCTATTTTATAGGAGCAAGTGACAATTTTAATTATTGGAATTTATTATTATTAATTTTGCCAGTTTGTACATTTTTGATAGTATTGATTTATTGGATTCGTTATGCGAAAGGAAACAAACTTCTTATATCAAAAATTGATAAAATTTCTGATCAATTTGATCCTGCTGAAATTGGTTATTTATATAAAGGTCATTGTGAAGAAGTTGATTTGATTGCAAATATTATTCATTTAGCAAACCAAGGTTATATTCGAATTGAAGAAAATGATGATGGATATAAGTTAGGTAAAGAAAATTCTTTCAGATTTATTAAGTTGAGAGATTATGAAAAAAATAATGCTTGTGAAAAATTAATATTTGACCATTTATTTCGTGATAGTGATGTTGCAGATTTAGAGAGTATTGAATATCATTTCGCAGATAAATTATCGGATGCTAAACATATGTTAGATAATAGTGATAATTATAAAAAATTATATTTTAAAGATATTTCTATTAAAAAAATAATTTCAATTGTAATGATTGCTATTTCAACTATAGTTCTTAATTTTAAATCTATATATTTATTTACAAATAGTTATTGGTTAGTTCCTATTGTTTGCATAGTATTGTTATTAAGTTTATATATTTTATTTATTTCTAATTCTTCATTTTTATTAAAATTTATATTAGGTTTTGGATTATTAGGTGGAAGTATGTATTTAAGTATTTCTTCATACTTGTTACAAAATAAGATGTTGTTGATTTATATTATAGGAATGCTTTTGATATTACTTTCTGGATTTATTTATAAAAAACTTCCAATTCGTACAAAATATGGAAATAAAGTGTTGGGAGATTGTTATAGTATAAAGAAATTTATTGAAACAATGAGCATTTCTGATTTGAAAAAAAATATAGAAGAAAATCCAATGTTTTATTTTGATATTGTTCCTTATGCCTGTGTTTTAGATAGTCTATCTATTTGGATTTCAAAGGGAAAAGAAATTATTGAAAATCCACCAGAATGGTATTTGCCTAGTGAGGAATTTAATTTAAGAAATTTTGAAAAATTTATAAAAAATGTGTTATATACTACGGCAATGGTTATGATGAAAAGATCTTATTCTCAATTGGGATTTGATGTTGAGTATAAACAGGATAGAACAAAGACAAATTTAAATAGTTAATATTTGTATAGATTGCTGACAAATAGGAAGAAATTCTTATTTGTTTTTTTATATGCTATATGAAACTATTAAAAATAAATCATAATATAGTTTGTAAAAGACAAACAAAGAGATAAAATTGTTGAGCGTCACCAATAAATAAATTTTGTCAGAATACTAAAATATTGAAACAAAATATAAAAAATTAGATAGTAATATGAAAAATTGGTAAGAATAAACTTGCCATTTTTTAAAAACTATCATTTGCTTTTATAAGTGATATTTGTTAAATTAAGCACCAGAAATGGAGAATAAATATGATAGAAACAAAACCCTTTTATACTTGTAAGTATGATAAAGCATTTAAAGAAATTATGATGAAAGAAGAAAATTTTAATATCTCAAAAAAAGTATTAGAAACGATATTAAAAGTAAGGATTCAAGAAATTAAATTACAACCCCTTAATTTAAATACAGGAAATATTCATATTAAGGGAAAAGAAGTAGATTTATTAGTCATAACAGAACAAGGAAAAATAGAAGTAGAAGTGAATACTTATTATAATGATTATGTAAGAGTAAGGAATTTTAGTTATATTACAAGTATTTATAATAATCAAGTAACAGTAGGAGAAAAATATAATGAAGATCCAATCTTTATCAATTGAATCACAAAAGAGAAAGATGAACAAATGATAAAAAATACTCAACTTTATCGTGCCACTCAAGAAGGGATTAATTCCGAAAAAATTGAGGTTGCAAAATCTATGATACAGGAAAATATGAATTTAGAATTAATTCATAAAATTACAGGATTAACCAACGAAGAAATAGAAAAGTTATAAAAGATATTGCTAAGCAAATAATAATTTGTTATAATGAAACTATCAAAAGTAAATCATAATATAGTTTGTAGGAAGCAAAATATCGTGTTTGCCGAGAGCAAACGGGGGGGGGTAAACAACCCTCTTTTTTTGTTATAAGAAAGGAATGATAATAATGAAGAAAAAAGGATTTACATTAATAGAGTTATTAGCAGTTATTGTCATACTAGCGATCATTGCATTAATCGCAACACCAACAATTTTAAATGTTATTGAAAAAGCAAGAAAAGGAGCTACAGAGCAAAGTGCATTAGGATATATTGATGCTATAGAAAAACAAATCATGATTAATGATACTAATAATACTAATGAAATAAAAGATGGAACTTATCTGGTGGAAGATATAAAATCATCATATAAAGGAAAAGGACCAACAAAAGGAACAGTAACAATCAAAAAAGGATCTGTAAAAAAAGCAAACCTATGTATAAATAACTATTCGTTTGATTATGAAGGAAAAATGTTCAGTTCAATAAATAATTATTGTAGGGACAATAAAGTAGAATTAATAATAGATAATAATAAACAAAGTAAAAATTTAGAAAAAGAATCAAAAACAACATTTGAAATCGATAATATAGAGGAAAAGTCGAACATAGTGTGTAATAATGGAGCTATTCCAATGTTAGAAAATAATAAATTAGAAATTTTTAATATATATGGTAATACAACATGCACGATAAATAATACTTTAGAAAGTGCTATAAATAATATAGACGATACAGAAACAAATATTGTTATGATTAATAATGAAGAAACAAATTCTTCACTTATAATAGATGAAGATAAAAATATTAACTTAGATTTAAATGGTAAAACGATAAATGTAATTACGGATTCTGATAAGCCCTTTATTACAAATAATGGTAATTTATATATATATGATTCAGTAGGAAATGGTTTGATGAAAACCAATTATAGATTAATAGAAAATAGAACAGGATTATTAAAAATTTCTTCTGGAAATTATGAACGTATAAATGATCATAGTGGAGCTGGCACAATAATTGCAAATAAAGGTGATTATGGCTCTGTAATAATAGATGGAGGAAGTTTTAAAGGAGATAAAGTTTGGACAATATGTGCTACTAAGGGAAAAATTATTATTAATGATGCATACATATATAGTAGTGATAACTATGCTTTAGTGACTCGTAATACTGGAGAAATAATAATAAATAATGGAACGATCAACACGGAAAAATCAGCAATATCCGTAGGTACATCAGCAATGCCGACAGGTAAATTAACAATAAATGGTGGAATGATAAATTCAAATGAAACAACTATTACTAATAGAAAAGGAGAAGTTTCCATTAATAGTGGTATTCTTATTTCAAGAACTTCAGTTGTTATAAGAAATGTTTCTTCAGGAAATGTAAATATAAATCAATCATATAAACCTATATACATGTCTTCAAAAACCACTGTAAATTGGGCTCCTGTCATATTAAATAGTGAAAATGGAATAATCAATATCAATGCAAATTCTGCAGATAAATGTACCGATAATTTTAAAGATACACAAAAAGGATTATGCTTATATGCAAATGGTGATGGAACGACTACACCGAAAGGAAATTGTGGTATACAAAATTATAAAGGAACTATTAATATAAATGGAGGAACATATTTTGCTTCGCATAATACAATAAATAATTATTCTGAGGGTGGAGTAATAAATATAAAGGGTGGTAATTTTCTTTCTAATCGTGCTGTTTTTCAGGCTCAAATTGGTGGAATAATTAATATATGTGAGGCGAAAATTTTATCTTCAGATATTGATTTTTACATAAATCCAACAGGAACAAATCAAAAAATAAATTATTCTAAAAATGTAATTTTCCCTAATGAATCGAATACTCCTAACGTTGATGGAAATATTCAAAATATTTTTTCAAACTATATAGGGGCATGTTAATTCCAATTTTTTCACTTATATCTTAGTTTTTTAATAAACAAAATACAGATATTTCTTCATTTAAAACTTAAAAGTCTTATCATTAGAACAATTATTGAAATAATTATAAAAACTGTTGCTTTAACTTAAAATATTTGATAAGATTAAAGTATCAAAAGTAAATCATAATATAGTTTGTAGGAAGCAAAATATCGCGTTTGCCGAGAGCAAACGGGGGGGGGGGAAACAACCCTCTTTTTT
>ERZ827488.487-NODE-487-length-59862-cov-6.249854_pt1 | contig 59862 bp, 55 predicted proteins | sample MGYA00519771_ERZ827488 | MGnify/ENA primary metagenome ERZ827488 (study PRJEB31778, sample SAMEA3449323) | human gut metagenome | biome: human gut; feature: human-associated habitat; material: faeces | place: United Kingdom | collected 2010/2012 ... | reverse complement strand
TGCGACCTCCTGGTCCCAAACCAGGCGCTCTAGCCAAGCTGAGCCACACCCCGTTTTGTTCCTCGTGTTGAGCTCTCTCGCTCAGCACAAGGAGTATTATAGTGTATAGTTTGCTAAAAGTCAACACCTTTTTTTGAATTTTTTTAATTTTTTTTATTTTCCTGATTTTTCCTTATTTTTCAGGATTTCTCGAGGTATCTGTGTTCGTAATGTGCCTTTCCCTGTTCATCAATTTGCATAACAAGATAACTCGGTTTTCGTCCCGGCTGGCGCGGGTAAGAAAGACTGCCCGGATTTAAAACTGTCAGATCCTCCTCTTCGTCCAGGTAAGGATAATGGGTATGTCCAAACATTACAACCTGTACCTGACGACTCCTGGCTTCTTCTTCCAGCTGACAGGTACTTAACGAAACACCGTACATATGTCCATGTGTTACCATAATGCGATAATTTTCCAGACTGAATACTTCTTCCTTTGGCAAATCGCTGAAAAAATCGTTATTTCCTCTCACAAAGAAACAGGGACATTCTACAGCCTCCGGGATATAATCCTCTGATCCTTCCAGATCTCCGCAGTGGATCAGCGCATCAATCGGCCATTCCCGCTGCAGGACACGCATCAGATTTTCGTCATGTCCGTGTGTATCACTGACTACCAAAATCTTCATTCTGCATTCACACTTTCTTTCAGAATCTCCCTCATCTTTTCCAGGGCTTTTCCTCTGTGGCTTACTGCATTCTTCTGTTCTTCCGATAGTTCAGCTGTTGTACAGCCGAATTCCGGTACATAAAAGATAGGATCATAACCAAATCCATTCTCACCACGTTCTTCATATCCGATCCGGCCTTCGATCACACCCTCGGTTGTCTTTATGGTTCCATCCGGAAATGCTGCTGCGATTGCACAGACAAAGCGTGCCGTTCTTTTTTCATCCGGTACACCTGTCAGCCGTTCGATCAGATTGGTATTTTTTATCCTGTAAGAGGTATCTTCTCCCATATATCTTGCGGAATAAATTCCAGGCTCTTTATTGAGATAGTCAATTTCCAGTCCGGAATCGTCTGCCAGCACCAGTTCTCCGGTCAGTTCCATGATCGTTTTTGCCTTGATGATGGCATTTTCCTCAAAGGTTTTTCCGTCTTCCACAATATCCGCTTCGATCCCTGCCTCCTTCATGGACAGGATCTCTACCGGAAGATCTGCCAGAATCTCCCGGATTTCCCGCATCTTATTCTGATTGCCTGTGGCAAATATCAAACGTTTCATCGTGTCTCTCCCTCTCTGCGTTTCGGTGGTTTTGGGCCAAGGAACTGATAGTAATAGGTCCGGATCATACCGTTATAAATTTTCCGGTTCTTATCTGCTTTTCTTCCAATATAGCGTTCTGCATCCTGGTAACTGGTGATCAGATACATCGACCAGGCATCCAGTTTTTCATATACCTCACCGATCTGACGATACAGTCCGGGAAGCATCTCTTTTTCTTCAAGGCGTTCGCCGTACGGCGGATTGGTAATTATAAATCCATATTTTTTCGGATGACGCAGTTTCTCCACTTCTCTCTGCTGAAAATGAATCAGATGATCCACGCCTGCTGCCGCTGCATTTTCTCTTGCATTTTTTACCACTTCCGGATCGATATCGTATCCCTGAAGATCCAGACTTTCTTCCATATGTACCAGATCCTGCGCTTCTTCCAGCGCATTATACCAGTGTTTGCGCGGAATCAGGTTCGTCCAGTCTTCTGCCAGAAAGGAACGGTTCATACCTGGCGCAATATTACATGCCATCATCGCAGCTTCGATCGGAAATGTTCCGCTTCCACAGAAAGGATCCACCAGGATCCGGTCTTTCTTCCACGGAGTCAACATGATCAGTGCCGCTGCAAGCGTCTCGGAGATCGGTGCTTTTGACTGTAATTTCCGATATCCTCGCTTATGAAGAGATACCCCTGTTGTGTCAATTCCCACGGTTACGATATCTTTCATCAGTGATACGCGCACCGGATAGCTGACACCATCTTCTTCAAAATGCTCTCTGTGATATTTCTGCTTCATCCGTTCTACCATGGCTTTTTTCATGATTGACTGGATATCAGAAGGACTGAAAAGTTTGCTTTTGATCGAAGAAGCTTTTTTCACCCAGAACTTTCCGTTTTCCGGGATATATTCTTCCCACGGGAGAGCTTTCGTTTTCTCAAACAGCTCATCATAGGTACACGCCTTAAATTCTCCTGCTTTTAACAGAACTCTCTCTGCGGTTCGAAGAAACATATTTGCATAAGCCACCGCTTCCTCATCTCCCCAGAAACTTACCTTTCCATCTTCTACCTTGCTGATCTCATAACCAAGATCCAGGATTTCTCTTTTTAATACCGCTTCCAGTCCGAAGTGACAGGGGGCAATCAGTTCAAATTGTCTCATAAATCATATTCCTTTATTATTTCTTCATCGAATGTTTTGATGGTGAATCGACTGTTTTCCAGTATTGCATAGGTAGGCGGATTCCCTTCCTTCGGAATCGACACAGAACCCGGATTCAGGATCGTGATATCCCCTACTTTTTCCGCCCTGAGTACATGAGTATGCCCATGCATGAAAATATCGCCCGGTTTTAACGGTGGCAGATTATGTTCGTTATAAATATGCCCATGGCTCATATAGAATGTTTTCCCGTCAATTTCCATCCAGCCATAATCTGCCAGTACCGGAAATTCCAGTACCATCTGGTCCACTTCCGCATCACAGTTTCCTCTCACATTATAGATCCGGTTCTTTTCTTTATTCAGCATCCGAATCACTTCTTTTGGTGCATATTCCTTGGGAAGATCATTTCGCGGACCATGATACAACAGGTCCCCCAGCAGAATCAGACGATCTGCCTGCTCTTTTTCCAGAGCTTCCATCATTTTTCTGCAATACCAGGCAGATCCATGAATATCTGAGGCAATCATATATTTCATTGACTTTTCTCCTTTGTCAGAGGACGGCAGTACCGTCCTCTTTTTCTACATTTTAAAATTTACATAGTAACTGTTCAGTACCCTCACAGTTACGTTTACATTATGCTTTATTCTACTATGATTATTCGGAAAACACAAGATTTCTTCCTTTATATTCTGTAATTCCTCCTGCCACGGAAAGGGCACGGTATCCCTGTCGTATCATCTCCCGGACTGCTGCCATGCTGGTAGCTCCCCGTTCACAGTACACCACAATCTCTTTTTCTCCCGGCAGATTCCACTCCTTTCCAGGTTCATAAGGGATGTTCACTGCGTATCGGATATGTGATCTGCGGTATTCTTCCCCGGAACGTACATCAACGATCCAGACCCCCGGATAACGGGCTACGTACTGGTCCAGCTTTCGTGGAGAGACCAGAGGTATATCCACAACCAAACTCCTTTTTTCTTATCTTATGCACACGTTCCACCGACCGCACATCCGTAATCTTTTATGTACCGGTCTGTCCCGGTGGCAAATTCCGGGACAGACTGTTTTTTTTACTGTCTGTTTTTATCGCTGTAACGGTTGGTGCTGCTCTTGTCATAGCTGTCAGAGCCATAACAATTTTCTTTTTTCTGTGTTTTGGCATTCTCATTTTTCTCGTCTGTCATACCGTATTTGTCAGTTTTTTTGCTCTCTTCGCCGTACCTGTTGTAGTTTTTAGACATGTGTATTTCCTCCTGCTCATCCTTGTTTTGTAAATGTTCCGTTGAACCATCGGTTTCATTTACAGAGTTAGTATGTCAAAAATAAGGGACTTTATTCATTTCTTTGTTGCATTTTCAAATGATCTGTATTATAATCAAACCTGTAAAAAGAATTTACCCTTCAAAAATTTTTTTTACAATTAATAACCCCTTATTAATTATTTATACTCCCCTCGAAAGGCCAGTAGCTCCCCTACTGGTCTTTCTCTTTGTCTGAAACCATGTTTTTCTGGGATTTGTCCCCACTTTTCTGTTTTATTATTTTCTTTCTCTGCAGGAAAAAAGCAGAAGTTTCGTTTTTTTCACGTAACTTCTGCTTTTTCTTATTTTTGTTTAAAATATGCCACAACCAATAAAACTATCATTAACGGGATCAATATCGGGAGCAGATGAATGAGCACTGTCCCGGCTGCCCACAGGATCATTGCCACGACCACAACAAAAATGACAGCCGCCAGCAGGCAGCCTCCCCTAGTCTTTATTTCCATACGATGCAATTCTCTCTGTGCATCGCCACTCTCCTGTCCGCCCCGTTCCTCATAAACATTGGTCTCCGGATGGCTGTACTCTTCCTGCGTCTCCTGTACGTCCACCAGTGTTTTCGCAATCAGCAGAGGATCTCCAAGCTCTGTCAGTACTTCTTCCTCTGATCTGCCATTTTGTATCTGTTCCTGAATATAGTTTTCATAATAACGGATCTGTGCTGTCACTTCCTGTTGAGACATGGTCTGAGACAGCCGTGCCCGCAGTTTTTCCAAAAATTCTTCTTTTCTCATCGTTATCCTCTTTTTTCTGTCACTCATCTGGTCACTGATTGATGGCTGTACTGAAATCCTCTATCTTCTGAAGTACACGCTCTTTTTCACTTCCTTCCAGAACCATGGGCTGATAATTATTATACCCGGACTCCGAAGAAAGAGAACAGGGGATAATATTGGTCACATCGTCTTCTGCCAATTTCCCGTTTTCAACGGTAAATGTCTGCTGAAAAATCATCGTATCCTTATCTGACGGATTCTTGTTTCCGCCAAAGCAGAAGTTTCCAAGACTGTATACAATATTTTTTCCCTGATATTTTTCTATTCCCTGAAGAACATGTGGATGATGTCCTACTACCAGATCTGCTCCCTGATCAATTGCCAGATGAGCCAGTGTTTTCTGGGCATCGTCCGGAATGTTCGATTTTTCCGTTCCCCAGTGGAAGCTTACAATGATTACCTGGGCTCCCTGATTCTTTACCTCCTGTATGGTATCAATAACCTGCTGTTGTCTACCGATCCCGTCTTTCAGTTCATAGATTCCGATCAGTCCCACTTTGATGCCTTTTACATCCATCACTGCTGTCCGATCATAGCCAAAAGTCGTAATTCCGGCTGCCTCCAGATACTGAATCGTATCTTCATAACTCTGATCTCCGTAATCATGACTGTGGTTGTTGGCAAGGTTGGTGGCCTCCACGCCACCCCGGGTAAGGATCTCTGTATAAGAAGGATCTCCTTTGAAAGCAAATGTTTTTTCCTGTCGGGCATCGGAGGTTGTCAGCGTTCCTTCCATATTTGCCACAGTGAGATCGTCCGCTGTAAATATTTCTTTTACATTCTGGAAAAAGTATCCCGGATCGTTTTTCATCTGATAAAATGCATCAAAACTGGTGCTCTGATCAAAGTTTATATCCGTTCCCAGCGTACAGTCACCCACCATACTGACCGTGATAGAAACCGGTTCACCTGTCGGTTCGGGTGTCGTTGGTTCATTCCGGGAGTCTCCGGACGTACTGTCCGCAGAATTGTCATCTTCCGATGCTATTTTTTCTTCCTGCTGTTCTTGTTTTGCATTTTTTTGATCCGTCTGTGCCTCTCGCCGATTCAGCGCTTTGGTAAGTGCTGCTGCTCCCACAAGAAGTGCCAGAAAAATAGCAACGGTGATGGCTCCGATCTGCATGTACACAATTTTTTGTCGATGACTCAATCGCCGTCTCCTAGATCTTTTTCTTTGCCGTTTTTTATCCATTTTATCGCCAACTTTCTGTCTGTACTCTTTGCTTCTTCTGATGTATTGTTTTTCCATGCTTATTCTTCATGATACCTGCTTTTGTCTGAAACTGCAAGTATTCCACTTCATTTTCCGTTTACTTTTTTCTTTCAGATGTTTATAATATTTGTAACATTCTTCGTAACTATTCAGTAACCACTGTGCCGCGAGGTGTTTTGGCACGTAACTGTGAAGGTACTGAACAGTTACCATTCTTCACAGAAAGGTAAATGTTTTATGAAAAAAACAAACCCATATCAGGTCACCGAATGGTACCGTTCTGTCATCCGTACACAAATAAAGCCGGGGGATCTGTGTATCGATGCTACCATGGGAAACGGCCATGATACATTATTTTTAAGCCAGCTGGCTGGTCCGTCCGGATGTGTCCTGGCTTTTGATATTCAACAGGCTGCCCTTGATTCCACCAAAGCACTTTTACAGGAACACGAACATCTGGCACCCGTACAGCTTTTACTGGACAGCCATGCACACATGTCTTCTTACGCAGACCCGGGAACGGTTTCCTGTATCGTTTTTAATCTTGGATATCTTCCTTCGGGAGATCATTCGATCGCCACCCACAAAGAGTCAACAATTGTAGCACTGGAACAAGGACTGGAACTTTTAAAGACAGGCGGATGCATCAGTCTTTGTATTTACAGTGGAGGTGATAGTGGCTTTGAGGAACGGGACGGTGTACTGGATTATCTGAAGGGATTGGATTCAAAGAAATATCTGGTGGTACTTTCCTGTTATTATAATCGACCGAATCATCCGCCGATTCCTGTGATAATTTATAAGATGTAGAGGGAAGACGGAAAGTTGGTAAAAAAGATACCAGAGTCAAATGGTCTGAAATCTTCCTGCAAGCAAGCCTGCATCAGATTTCAGATCTTTTGACTCTGGTATCATCATTATATTGGATCCAGAGGAAATCCTATGGTGATTTTGGTTCCCTGGCCCGGCTGGCTTTCGGTTCGGATCTGGGCATGATGAAGGGCTGCGCCGTGTTTTACGATAGACAGTCCCAGTCCTGTACCGCCGGTCTGCCTGGAATGACTTTTATCTACACGATAAAAGCGTTCGTAAACTCGCTCCTGTTCTTCTTTGGCAATTCCTATTCCGGTGTCCTCCACCTGCCAGTATATTTTATCTGTAGTTTTCCACATCCGTACCCATAATATTCCATGTTCCACATTGTACTTAATACCATTATCCATCAGATTATACAACATCTCATATAAGATCTGACGCACACCTGTAATTTCCTGTGTTGCTCCTTCGATTTTCATCGTGATATCTTTTTTCTTGGCCGCATGATGAAGGGTAGCTCCGATGTCTTCCGTCAGTTCATAGAGATCCACAACTTCTTCCTGCATCTGACTGGTTCCTTCTTCCAGTTTTGATAACTGGATAATATCCTGTACCAATGCAGTAAGTCGATTGGCTTCCTGATGGATCCTGGAGGCGAATTCCGGAATGTCTGCCGGCTGAACCATGCCATTTTCAATCAGTTCCGCATATCCGGAGATCGACATCAGCGGAGTTTTTAATTCATGAGATACGTTAGCAGAAAATTCTCTCCGCATCTGTTCCGCGGCATTTTTTTCTGTGATATCCCACACCATAATTACTGCACCATACGTTTTTCCCGTTACCTTTACCGGATTGGCAAGAAGCTGGTAGAATCGTCCATGAGTTTCAAGCACCGTCTCGATATGCTCGCCTGCCAATGCTCCATCCAGTGCTTTTTTCAATTCTTTATTCCGGCTTACACGGCTGATTGGTCTTCGGATACAGTCGCTCGCCTGTACCTGGAACAGTTCCTGGGCCGCTTTGTTGATCGACAATACTTCTGTCTGACTTGCAACCACAAGACCGTCTTTCATATTTTCTGTAATTGCCAGATATTCTTCATGACGTTCTTTCAATTCCTGGATCTGTCCGGCAATCTGTCTGTTCTGTTCATGTACACGCATCAGAAGCGGCCGTAATTCTTCATATTCCACATGTCGCAGCGGGTGTTCCAGATCCATCGTATTGATTGGTTCCACTAGTTTTTTTGTCTGGTTCTGAATCACAAAAAACGCTATTCCAATGATTGCCAACACCAAAACAGCCACCAGTGTAATCCCGGACTGCAGATACCCAAGAACAGAATCGATGCTTCTTGATACACGGAGAATTTTTCCGTCCTCCAGCAGGATAGCGTAGTAAAAAGTCTGTTTGTCCAGTGTTTCCGAATATCGCAGCATCTCACCGGAGCCTTTTTTTTCTGCTTCCTTTACTTCCGGGCGGTTACCGTGGTTTCCCATGGCAGATGCATCTTCCAGCGAATCGTACAACACCGTACCATCCGTATTTAACAGTGTGATCCTGTTATCCGACTTCAGACTGCTGATTTTCTCATTCAGATAGTCGCCTTCCGTTTCCTCAATTGCTACTCTGATGTATTCCGCTTCTTCCCGTACACTGTCGTGCATGTATCCGTTAAATTTACTGTACATTGTCAGGCTGACAACTAAAAAGGTAAGCAGAATGGAGACCGTCAAAAGGACTCCAACCTGCTTTAAAATTTTCTGTCTCATGCTTCGTCTCCCATACGATAACCTACACCACGGACAGTTTCAATACATGCACCTGCTTCGCCGAGTTTCTGACGCAGAGTACGTACATGGACATCCACAGTTCTGGTCTCCCCATCAAAATCGTATCCCCAGATTCTGGTAAGCAACTGGTCACGTGTCAGGACAATTCCTCTGTTTTCCACCAGATATTTTAACAATTCAAATTCTTTCAGAGTCAGTTCTACCTTCTGTCCGTGCACCAGCACTTCATGGCGCTGAATTCGAATCTGGATCGGACCATGAACCAATGTCTCCTCCGTCCGGCTTCCCCCTCTTCGAAGTACCGCCTTCACGCGGGAGATAAATTCCATCATGCCGAATGGTTTAGTAATATAATCATCCGCACCAAGATCCAGACCTTTTACTTTATCAAATTCCGCACCTTTTGCAGTAACCATAATCACCGGAACATCACGTACTTCCGGCATCTGACGGATTTTTTCCAAAATCGTATAACCATCGTCTCCCGGAAGCATGATATCCAACAGTATCAGATCCGGAATCAGATTACCCAATTCTTCAAATAACTGTGTACCATTTTCCAGTCCCTTAGCCTCAAATCCCGTGGAATGCAGGGTATACACCAGCAGTTCCCGAATGTTTCTTTCATCCTCAACACAGTAAATCATATGTCTCTCCTATTTTTATGGCAGTAAATACTTTTCTTCTTCTTCTAATACCAGTCCGCGGAATATCTCACTGTCTTCATTTTTTACACTGTTCAGATATCCATGTGTATCATAAGTATCTTCTCTTACCTGTGTCACGCACACCGCAATATTGGAACAATGATCTGCCACTCGCTCGAGACTGGTCGTAATATCCGAAAGAATAAATCCAAGTTCAATCGTACATTTTCCCTCTCTCAGTCTGTGGATATGACGCTTTTTCACTTCCTGGTTCAGCTCATCCACTACTGCCTCCAACGGTTCTACTTTCTGTGCCAGTTTCTCATCCTGATCACGGAATACCGCATAAGCTTTCTCTACAATATCCTGCACCGCTCTGCTGAAAACTTTCAACTCTTCTTCTGCCTTCGGAGAAAATATCAGCTTTTTATCATGCATCTCCTGTGCTGCCTCCATGATGTTGATCGCATGGTCTGAGATTCGTTCAAAATCCCCGATACAATGCAACACGATAGACAGCGTATGACTATCGCGGACACTGAGATTCTGTCTGGAAAGTTTTACCAGATACGTTCCCAGTTCATCTTCATACTGATCTACCAGATTTTCCAGCTCACCTACCTTTTTTGCTCCATCCTCCGTATAATTCCACAGGAGATCCATAGCAGTGAATAAGGTTCGCTTGGATTCTTCCGCCATTTTGTTTGCCACATGAACACTCTGTTCCATGGCAAACGCCGGTTTTTCCAGAAATCTGGAATCCAGAAGCTGTAATTCTTTTCTTTCTTCTTCTACTTCCGCCGGCTGTACATCATCACGGATGGTAAGACATGCAAGTTTTTCCAGTCCTTTGCCGAACGGAAGTAACAGCATCGTGGCAAATACATTAAACAGACTGTGTATCACAGCAATTCCTGCTGCATTTGTTGCCGTGCCAAGAAAGGAAAATCCAACGACTGCATTGACCGTGTAAAAGAGCACCATGAAAACAACCGTTCCGATAATATTAAAATACAGGTGTACCATGGCAGCACGCTTTGCGTTTTTAGTTGCTCCGATACTTGATAACAGTGCCGTCACGCAGGTACCGATATTTTGTCCCATAATGATCGGGATCGCGACCCCATAGCTTACCGCTCCGGTCACGCAAAGTGCCTGCAGGATACCGACAGAAGCAGAAGAACTCTGTATGATCGCCGTCAGCACTGCTCCAGCTATCATACCGAGGACCGGATTGGAAAACGCTGTCAAAATACCGGTAAATTCCGGTACATTTGCCAGCGGTTTAACCGCATCGCTCATGGTTTCCATACCAAACATCAGCACAGCAAACCCAACCATGATTGCTCCGATATCCTTTTTCTTTTCCTCTTTAATAAAGAGCAGAAAAATCACACCGATCACTGCAAGGAGCGGTGAAAAGGAACTAGGTTTACATAATTTTACAAAGACGTTATCTCCCTGCAACCCGGATAAACTGAGAATCCAGGAAGTTACGGTCGTACCAATGTTGGCACCCATGATAATTCCCACTGCCTGATTCAACTTCATAATACCCGAATTAACAAATCCGACAACCATAACGGTCGTCGCCGATGACGACTGAATCACAGCCGTCACACCGGCACCAAGCAATACTGCTTTGATCGGGTTAGATGTCAGATTTTCCAGAATCCTCTCCAGCTTTCCACCGGATACTTTTGCCAGCCCATCCCCCATAACCTGCATACCGTACAGAAACAGAGCCAGTCCTCCTACCATCGTTAATACACTGAATATGTCCATTATTGTCCTCCCAATGTTTTTCTTTTGATGGCACTATTGTATTAAATCCCTGTTAAATCTGTTCACAGTCTTTTGTTAAATCTATGTAAAGTGAGAAGGAATTCATTTTTCCTTTTTCTGCTGTTCCCGTTATTCACCCGTATAGCTCAAATATTCAATTTTTTTTCAATATATTTTTTTACATCATGATATACTTTTTCTTTTTCACGCTCATTCAGAATCTCATGACGCATACCTGGATACAATTTTCCTTTTGTATCCATATATCCGACTCGCCGCATCGTCTGTACTGCCTGGGCAAATTTTCTTGCTCCGCCAATACATGGGTCTTCATATCCTCCGATAAACAACACCGGCAGATCCGGATTGAAAAGTTTCCATCCTGTTTCCCGATACGTCTCATCCATTAGTTGAAACAGTACCTGATCCGCATCCACGGTAAAAGTAAATCCGCAAAGTTCCGAGGCTTCATAAGCACGCACAACCTGTTCATCCGAACAGCACCAGGCAAAGCGGCTTCCCTCACCTGCAAACTTCCCGGAATAGCTTCCCAGAGAAAGCAGTTCCAGAAAACGGCTGACATGGTGTGCCCCACTGATTTTTTCCTGTACAGCAGCCAGTGCAATCCCTATTTTTGCTCCCGGATTCTTTGATGGCGATCCACAGACCACCAACATATTCAGGAGATCATCGTATTTTTTTGTAAAACAGCGAACCACCATAGAACCCATGCTGTGCCCCAGTAAGATCAACGGTACTCCCTGCCATTCTTCTTTCAACATTCTGGTTACTTCAGCCGTATCCTCGATCAACGCATCCATACCGGCACCATACATATAACCCAGATCTTTTTTCGTCCGTACACTTTTTCCATGTCCACGGCAGTCATGGATCGCCGCAACATATCCGGCTTCTGCAAAATACTTCATAAATGGAAGATAGCGTTCTTTATACTCTGCCATACCGTGATGAATCTGCAGGATTCCTTTCGGTGCTTCTTCCGGAACCAGTATCAGCAAATCCAGTTCCAGTCCGTCAACCGGAGATTTCATCTTCTTTGATATCTTTGTGTATTCCATAGCATTCCTCCTGACTTTTTATATACTCTCAACTTGCGACATCTGCCTTATACGCCGCAGTACGCATCCTCGCGGAGCGTTTTTTACATTACAGGAAATCAATTTCCTGTAATGTAAAAAAGGCTTTGTCATCACTGACAAAGCCCTTGTTCTAAGCACGAGACGGGATTCGAACCCGCGACCCTCGCCTTGGCAAGGCGATACTCCACCACTGAGCCACTCGTGCATATCCTTGTTCCTTCGAACAAAGATATCATACTATAAATTCCGACACCTGTCAACTAAATTGTTGTAATTTTTTGTGTTTTTTCTTCAAATCAATCTATTTACTGTTTTAAGGGCGCAAAATTGCACTCAGCACATACTGATTGTTCTGAAAATTTTTCTGGCTCAGTTCATCCAGACGAATCAGATCCACATCCAACCACATTTCTTCTGCAGCCGTCATCATATTGGCAAACATAATACCAAAATTTACCTCATCCCATTTTCCCAGTTTATCACTTGGATGTTTCTTGGAGAAAATATGGATTCGGCTGTCAAAAACTACGAAACGCCACGGCTGGCTGTTCATACTTGAAGGTGCCATCCTTGCTGCATCCAGTAACTGTTTCATCCACTGTCTCGGTGTTTCTTTATATACACACAGGTCATCCAAACTCAACCTCTTCGCTTCCGCCTGTTTCCGATAACAGCTTCCCTTGGGCTTTCCGAATGCCATCACCACCATCATCCGCTTTTTATCGCGATATTGATATTTTTTCTTAATGATCGGATTGCCGATAAAACAGCTTCCGATTCCTCTGGTGTACATATATAACGAAAGCTGCTCCATCAGATACCCTGCGTTCATCATCGCACGGTCTTTTTCTTCCGAATACAACACCAGATAATATGGTGCCTTGATTCCAAGAAGACTGAGCATCTTATAATCATTCTGTCGATTGTCAAAAATCGCCAGTTCCGTCTCTACTCCTCCAAACAGCCCGTTAATTTCATCAAATTGTTTCAGAATGTCTTCCAGAACTTTCGGGCTGATCCCTTCATTTGTATAACTCCGGACGGATTTCCGGACAAAAATTGCTTCAAATAAGTTCATGTTATCACCTTTAATTTTTTCGTAACACTATTGTAACATGTTTTTTCTGTTTTGCAACCGCTTCCGGTACTTTTTTATGCGTTTTTTATTTGTTTCCCCTGTCTTAAGATGCAAGAACTCCAATCTGCTGCTGTACATCTGCCTTAAACTGTTCCCAGGCATCTTCGTGTTCCACAAAATATTTCGGACAGATTTTTCCTGTCACATCATAATGGCGGATCACATCCTGACTTGTAAGTCCGAATCTGTTACACAGCCAGGCTGTCAGCTGTACCATCGACTGATAAGTCACTGTGTTAAAAGCACCTGTATCATCCGGATGACAGCATTCGATGGATATGGTATCCCCATTTCGATCATTAGAAGCATATGCAATTTCCGTAGTTGGTATACATTGCACAACTTCCCCCTCCAGCCCTACAATAAAATGACTGCTGGCTTTTGTGGTATGTGCATCTTTAAGTCCCTCAAAATAATCCCTGTTTGCCATGGCGCTGCTTCCCGGATTCGCAGTATAGTGAATCACAATTCCATTTACCTGTTTCAGTGTGGTTCCCGGTCTGGAATATTCGTTGACATCCAGCAGTTCCACATCCAGTTCCGGAGCACCTGTCCAGTCAATCTGTCCAGTCTCCTGTACCATATTTTTTCCCGTCTGTGAAAAAAATAATTTTTTGCATAAAAATATCAGACCAATAATACATAAAAAAGCAATACACAGTACAATCATCGATCGTCGGATCAATTGCTGTCTTCTTCGCTGTCTCGTCATCCGTCTTCTGTGAACTGTTCTGCTCCCCTGTCGGTTTCTCCCCCCAGTTCTTCTCCCACTCATAACACTTCTCCTGTATATCCAAAAAGGCGGCCTCCACCCCTGAGACCGCCTGCTTTATTTATTCCTCGTAACGGTTCAGTACCTTACGGATGATTCTCCACTGAATAGTTACTACTCATCAATGCTATAGTTTGGTGCTTCTTTTGTAATATGAATATCATGCGGATGAGATTCTTTTAAAGATGCTGCGGAAATCTTTACAAATTTTCCGGTTTCTTTTAATGTCTCAATATCTTTTGCTCCGCAATATCCCATACCGGAACGAAGTCCTCCGATTAACTGGAATACCGTGTCTTCCAGATGACCTTTGTATGCGACACGACCTTCGACACCCTCCGGTACCAGTTTCTTCGCATCGGTCTGAAAATAACGGTCTTTACTTCCGTTCTCCATCGCTGCAATAGATCCCATACCACGGTATACTTTATATTTTCTACCCTGATACAGTTCAAAGCTTCCCGGGCTCTCATCGCATCCGGCAAACATGCTTCCCATCATACATACGTTCGCTCCGGCTGCAATCGCTTTCGTCATATCTCCGGAATACTTGATACCACCATCTGCGATGATCGGTACACCATATTCTTTTGCTGCATTATAACAGTCCATAACGGCTGTGATCTGCGGAACACCGATTCCTGCAACCACACGGGTTGTACAGATGGATCCAGGTCCGATACCTACTTTTACCGCATCGGCTCCGGCTTCGATCAGATCTCTGGTTGCTGCGCCTGTTGCAACGTTACCTGCAATCACCTGCAGATCCGGATATTTTGCTTTGATCTGACGCAGTGTTTTAAAGATATTGGCGGAATGTCCGTGAGCAGAGTCAATAACAATAACATCGACTTTCGCTTTTACCAGAGCATCCACACGCTCTAGAACATTTGCTGTGATTCCAACGGCAGCACCACAGAGCAGACGACCATTTTCATCTTTTGCAGACAACGGATATTTGATCTGCTTCTCAATATCTTTGATGGTGATCAGACCTTTCAGATTGAAGTCATCATCTACGATCGGCAATTTTTCTTTTCTTGCCTGTGCAAGAATCTTCTTGGCTTCTTCCAGAGTGATACCCTCTTTTGCTGTGATCAGTCCTTCGGATGTCATACAGTCTTTGATTTTCTTTGTAAAATCTTCTTCAAATTTCAGATCACGGTTAGTGATGATACCAACCAGTTTTCTGCCTTCCGTAATCGGTACGCCGGAAATTCTGAATTTTGCCATCAGATTATTGGCATCTTCCAGGGTGTGCTCCGGAGACAGATAGAACGGATCGGTGATAACACCGTTCTCAGAACGTTTTACTTTGTCTACTTCTTCTGCCTGCTGCTCAATCGACATATTCTTGTGAATAATACCGATTCCTCCCTGACGTGCCATGGCAATTGCCATACGGTGTTCTGTAACCGTATCCATGCCGGCGCTCATCATCGGGATGTTCAGCTTGATCTTCTTGGTCAGATGCGTAGTCAGATCTACCATGTTTGGGGTTACTTCAGAATACTGCGGAACCAGAAGCACATCATCGAAGGTAATACCATCACCAATAATTGTACCCATTTTCATTTCTTCCTTTCTTCTTAAGTCTTTTTGATTTATCACCTAATTTAACATAAAACAAAAAAGCTGTCAATCCATAAATACTTTTCTTGGTGCACGGTTGCGGATATCTTTTAACATCACTTCGTCCGGCTCGAAGATAACCATCTGCATGGCATTGTCCTTGGAGATGACGAATGCGTACGGTTTGTGGCCCTGTCCTTCGATGCCGGAGGAATAGTTGTAACGTTTGATACTCTGGTTGTTTTTGTAGGAATCAAGCTGATGGGACTGGTACGGCGCCAGGATTTCCATGTTGGAAAGCTCATAGCTTGCGGCTCTTTTTCTTCTTGACTGCGAATAGATGCGGTCGATGTCCAGCTCGCCGTTGACGTACAGATACTCAAACTCTACCGAAAGCTTCGGGATAAAAATATAGTCTACGATTCCAAGTACCAGCGCAAGAAGCAGAATCAGCGGATTCATCATAATTCCTGCGGCTGCAAAAAGAACGGTAAAGAAGATCAGAACTCCTTTGATCGCCTTGTCTTTTCCTGTCTGCTGTTTTTTCACCAGCACTTCTGTGTACAGATCACTCATTTACTCCATCCTCCTCAAGATATTCGATCAGTTTTGCTACATTGTCCGCGTTCTTTGTATTGACCAACACGGTCAGATAACACGGCTCATAGTACGTAAGGCCCATATCCTGGTACTTTTTCAATTTGGAAATGTCGAGGCAGGTATCTCCCGCCTTTATCCCGTACTTCTCACACGTCGCTTCGTCAAACAGTGTGGACAGATCCAGAAAATAATCGTCTTTGCTGTAGTTGTCGTACACGGCCTGTGAACAGATCAGAACATCCATGCTCTGTGCGGCAATCACGGCTGTGAATTTCATCAGCGTGTTGTAATCCGCGTTTTCCAGGTTTTCACCGAAGCTGTAGCTTGTATCGATGCTTACCTTTTCGTACTTATCTCCGGTTCCGAGCGCTTCTTTTAGGTCCTCCTCGATCGGACTTACATCCTGCAGTCCTGCGTAATCCACTACGGCAATGCTCACGAGGTCATAATACTTCGCATTTTCATGGATATTCACAATCGTGCCGATGATGAAGATGACAGCGATGATGCCGAAAATAACAGCCTTATAATATTCCCAGATGTAGGCCATTTTTTCTTTGAAATTCATTTTCGACAGCTTTTCTTTTTCAAGCTGCATCTTCTCCTTCCTTGTCATGTCGGATTCATAACGACTTGCCATGTGTATTTCTTCTCCTTTGTTGTATTTCCCCCAACATCCTACAAATCAGTATAGCATAAAACGCCGGAAGCGTCCATATACGCCGCCCGGCGAAAGCATGAAAACTTTCTGAAATTTTTTGTAACGATTCAGGGCCATGCGAAATGGAAGAAAAACTTTCCACTAAAAAATCGGCCGGCAAAGACAGGACTTCGGAACCCATGTTCCGCTACGGTCTTTGCCAGCCGGTTTTCTTATTTTGTTTTACCAGACATTTTTATCCCGGAAATTACATCATTCCCATTCCGCCGTCTGCGCCTGCCGGCATAGCCGGAGCCGGCTCTTTGATGGTTGAAACAACGGACTCTGTGGTCAGAAGGGTTGCGGAAACGCTGGTAGCGTTCTGCAGTGCGCTTCTGGTAACCTTAACCGGATCAAGGATACCAGCCTGGATCATGTCTACATACTCTTCGTTGTATGCATCAAATCCAACACCTACTTTGGACTCTTTTACTTTGTTGATAACAACAGCGCCTTCCAGACCTGCGTTTGTTACGATGTGGAACAGAGGAGCCTCAAGTGCTTTCTGTACGATTCTTGCACCGATCTTCTCGTCGCCGTCCAGGCTGTCAATCAGCTCTGCAAGCTGTGTTGTTACATGGATGTATGCAGAACCGCCGCCTGCGATGATACCCTCTTCTACGGCTGCTCTCGTTGCATTTAAAGCATCCTCCATACGGAGTTTTTCTTCTTTCATCTCGGTCTCGGTTGCTGCACCTACACGGATAACAGCTACGCCGCCTGCCATTTTTGCCAATCTCTCCTGCAGTTTCTCTTTATCGAACTCAGAAGTGGTCTCCTCGATCTGGGATCTGATCTGGCCGATTCTTGCTGCGATGGCATCTTTTGCGCCGGCACCGTCAACGATAACGGTGTTCTCTTTCTGAACTTTAACAGATTTTGCACGTCCGAGCATTTCCAGAGTAGCGTCTTTTAATTCCAGACCAACTTCCTCGGAGATCACCTGGCCGCCGGTCAGGATTGCGATATCCTCGAGCATTGCTTTTCTTCTGTCGCCGTATCCCGGTGCTTTGACAGCTACTACGTTGAAGGTTCCGCGCAGTTTGTTGATCACGAGTGTCTGGAGAGCCTCGCCCTCTACGTCCTCAGCGATGATCAGCAGTCTTGCGCCGTTCTGTACGATCTGCTCCAGCAGCGGAAGAACTTCCTGAATGTTGGACAGTTTCTTATCGGTAATCAGGATATATGGATTGTCGAGAACGGCTTCCATTTTCTCCATATCGGTACACATGTAAGCGGAGATATATCCACGGTCGAACTGCATACCTTCTACCAGCTCCAGCTCGTTCTGCATGGTCTTGGACTCCTCGATGGTGATAACGCCGTCTTTGGAAACTTTTTCCATAGCGTCAGCTACCATCTGGCCTACTTCTTCGCTTCCGGAAGAAACAGCTGCAACTTTTGCAATCTGCTCTTTGCCTGCTACCGGCTGGCTCATCTCTGCAAGGATCTGAACAGCTTTATCGGTTGCTTTCTTCATTCCCTTACGAAGAACGATCGGGTTCGCACCTGCTGCCAGGTTTTTCATTCCTTCGTTTACCATAGCCTGTGCCAGAACGGTTGCGGTTGTGGTACCATCACCTGCTACGTCGTTGGTCTTTGCAGCAACTTCTTTGATGAGCTGTGCGCCCATGTTTTCAAAGCCGTCTGCCAGCTCGATCTCTTTTGCAATCGTAACACCATCGTTTGTGATGAGCGGAGCGCCGTACTGTTTGTCCAGAACAACGTTTCTTCCTTTCGGTCCAAGGGTTACACGTACGGTATCTGCAAGCTGGTTTACACCATTCTGAAGAGCGTTTCTTGCCTCTGCTCCATATTTAATCTCTTTTGCCATGATTGTCATGCCTCCTGATTTTTACTTGATTATTCTTTATTTTACAACTGCCAGAATGTCATCCTGTTTTACGATGATGTACTCTTCGTCTTCCAGTTTGACGTTGGTTCCTGCATATTTGGAATAGATTACCTGATCTCCGACTGCAACTTCCATTTTTACTTCTTTGCCGTCTTCTACTTTTCCAGGTCCTACTGCGATAACCTCAGCCTGCTGCGGTTTCTCCTGTGCCTGTCCCGGAAGTACGATACCGGATTTTGTGGTTTCCTCTGCTTTTAACTCTTTTAATACAACTCTGTCACCTAAAGGTACTAACTTCATTTATGTTTCCTCCTTCAAGATTTCATTCAGTTTTATTTATTAGCACTCAGTTCATTCGAGTGCTACTTGATGGTTCTTACTATAGTGTTTTCCACCTCATTTCGCAAATGCATGAATTTTGTAATTCTCTTTTTTTCTCTCGTGATAACTCTTAATTTCTCTTATTTCCTCGTTTTTTCTTATTTTGGCAACTTTTTCATATTTTATACTCTCTTTAGAATCTAATTATAGTTTATTCCTAAAAACGGGAATGATACCATTTTTTTCCGCTCCCCGAATGCTTTTTTGCACAAAAAGAAACGGCGCCATTCTTAAACGGCTCCGATTCTTTTCTACATTCCACTTTTTTATTTTTTCGCCTCGTCCGGATGGGCATCGCCCTTTCCTTTCAGGTTCTTTCTTGCTTTGATCTCGTCGAGTTCATCAAAGATATAATCATTTAATACCTTGATATACGTTCCCTTCATACCGCTGGAACGGGACTCGATGACGCCTGCGCTCTCGAATTTGCGGAGGGCATTTACGATGACGGATCTTGTGATGCCGACGCGGTCTGCAATTTTGCTTGCAACCAGAATGCCCTCATCCCCGTTCAGTTCATCAAAGATATGGATGATGGCTTCCAGTTCGGAGAAGGACAACGTGTTGAATGCGGATTTAACCACCTGAACCTTGCGGTTTTCCTCCACATTTTCCTCGTTGACGGAACGCATCATTTCCAGTCCGACAACGGTTGTGCCGTACTCACTGACGATGATATCGTCGATATCGTACTGCGGGGTGCAGCGGTACATAAATACGGTACCAAGGCGTTCTCCGGCGATCTCGATCGGGCAGATAATTGCGGTGTAGCGCTCTACACCAGGCCGCTCAAAGCCGAGGGTCTGTAAATTGACGTTCTCTTTTGTGGAGAGTACGCCGAGGAGACGCTCGTTTAATGCGGCATCGACATAACCGCCCACCTTATCCTCGATCAGCTCCGTAATTTCTTCCACGCCCGGGCAAAGGCTGATGCCCAGCACTTTTCCTTTTTTACTGATCACCAGGATATTGGAACTTAACGTTTCCATCAGGACTTCACAGATATCGTTGAACACGACCTTCGTGGAGTGATTGTTATGAAGCAGTTTGTTGATTTTTCTGGTTTTATCCAGCAGTTGTACGCTCATGTTCTTCTCCTTTCTTTATTTTCTGCATTTTTTTTGCGTATCCGCCGAAAAAAATGCACACTGATGCCTTTTTCAGACAACCCTTAAAACTAAGCTCATTCTATCATGTAGTTTTCCGGAAATCAATATATTTTTCAGAAAACTATAAATTTTATAAAAATTCATGCTAAATTTTTTCGGATCTTCCTGTTTTTCCGCCTCGATAAGCAAAAAAAACGGCCTGCACCAGTTTTTCACCAGTACAGACCGCTTTGTCATTCTCAGTCTTCGTCTTTCTTTTCGCGTGCTTCTACATAGCCGCACTGCTCGTCCGCGCAGACCAGCTTATTGCCTTTTTCCAGCATATAGCCGCCGCACTGCGGGCATTTCTTGGCAGACGGTTTCTGCCAGGACATGAAATCGCATTCCGGATTGTTTTCGCATCCATAATATTTCCGTCCTTTTTTCGTCTTGCGCAGGATCACTTCTTTTCCGCACTTCGGACACGGAACACCGATCTTTTCCAGATACGGCTTCGTGTTCTTGCAGTCCGGGAATCCCGGGCAGGCGAGGAATTTTCCGTGCGGGCCGTATTTGACCACCATGTTGCGGCCGCAGTTCTCGCAGATGACATCCGTCACCTCATCCTCTACCTTAACTTCTTCGAGGTTCTTTTCTGCCTCTGTGACCGCCTCATAGAGATCCGGCCAGAAGTTCTCGACTACTGTCTTCCACGGAACACTTCCATCTCCAACCCTGTCGAGCAGAGCTTCCATCGTTGCCGTAAAGTTGACATCCACGATGCTCGGGAATGCCTCTTTCATCATGTTGTTGACCACCTCGCCGAGCTCTGTCATGTAAAGGTTCTTGTTCTCCTTTGCCACGTAACGGCGGTTGATGATCGTTGTGATGGTCGGCGCATACGTACTTGGACGGCCGATGCCGAGTTCCTCAAGCATTTTGACAAGGGATGCCTCGGTGTAGTGTGCCGGCGGCTGTGTGAAGTGCTGCTGCGGATCCATCTTTTCCAGTGCCAGCTCCGTTCCTGCCTCCAGGCTCCGGACAGCGGCGTTTTTCTCTTTCTTTTCCTCATCCGGATCGGTGTAAACGGACATGAAACCATCAAATGCCAGACGGGAGGAAGCTGCTGTAAAGAGATACTCTCCTGCATTGATCCGTGCGGAAATTGTCTCATAGACGGCCGGCTGCATGCGACTTGCCACAAAGCGTTTCCAGATCAGCTGATACAGGCGGAACAGATCTCTTGGCAGGGATTCTTTTACCATTACCGGTGTATTCGTCACATCGGTCGGACGGATGGCCTCGTGCGCATCCTGTGCCTTGCTGTTTTTATTCTCCGTCGTGTCCCCGCTTGCGGTATATTTTGTGCCGTACTGCTCCTGGATAAAGGAACGTGCTGCCGCATCGGCCTCCTCGCTGATTCGTGTAGAATCGGTACGCAGATAGGAAATCAGAGCGATCGTTCCCTTTCCTTTTACTTCCACGCCCTCGTAGAGCTGCTGCGCCAGACGCATCGTCTTCTGCGTGGAGAAGTTCAGCACCTTCGATGCTTCCTGCTGCAGGGTACTCGTGGTGAACGGAAGCGGCGCTTTCTTGGAACGCTCTCCTTTTTTCACTTCGGATACGGTAAAGGTCTCATTTTCCAGTCCCTTTAAGATTTCATCGAGCTGCTCTTTCGTCTCGATCGCCATCTTTTCACTGCCTTTTCCGTGGAATTTTGCGACGAGCGGTTTCTTCTCGCCTGGAATTTTCAGATCTGCTTCCAGTGTCCAGTATTCTTTCGGAATGAACGCATTGATCTCATCCTCGCGGTCGCCGATGATGCGCAGTGCAACGGACTGCACACGGCCGGCGGAAAGTCCGCGTTTGATTTTCTTCCATAACAATGGGCTGATTTCATAACCTACCATACGGTCGAGGCAGCGGCGCGCCTGCTGCTCGTCCACCAGGTTCATATCGATGTCGCGTGCCTGTTTGATCGACGCTTTGACTGCTGATTTTGTGATCTCGTTGAAGGTGATGCGGCGCATCTTGTTCTCATCGAGATTCAGCGCAATCGACAGATGCCAGGAAATTGCCTCTCCCTCGCGGTCAGGGTCAGTTGCGAGATAAACTTTATCTGCTTTTTTTGCGGCTTTTCGAAGAGATGCCAGAAGCTCTCCTTTTCCGCGGATGGTGATATATTTTGGTTCAAAGTCATGTTCTACATCAATTCCAAGCCGGCTTTTCGGCAGATCGCGCACATGGCCCATAGATGCTGCAACTTCGTAATTTGCCCCGAGATACTTTTTCACCGTCTTGACTTTTGCCGGTGATTCCACTATTACAAGATATTTTGCCACCTCTGATGCCTCCTGAATACATATTTTTATAACTGTCCAGATCTATATTGCGTTTTTCATATCGCATAGTTCTGCATCATTACAAATTCCAGAATAATTCCTAAATTAGTCGTAACTTCCACTGACTATACACCAAAAAGTTTTTTCTTGCAAGTGTTTTCCATTTTTAAAATGTACCATTTTTCGATGTTTCCCGACAAAATAACAGGATTTTTTCAATTTTTTAACGATTTTTCCTGATTTTTTTCTTTTCTTTTTCCTTTTTCAGACATGCACGCGGCGCAGAAGAGCCCCCTTTTTTCTTTTTCTTCTATTATAATTGTGCACCGGGCGGAATATCACAAAACCTTTCTTTTCCTCGTCCCTTTTACGATAACGCCATGTACACGCCCGGCGGATTTTCCGCAATAACGCCGTCAATTTCGAGTGCCAGCAGAATGCCGGTCAGCTCCTGCAGCGGGATTCCGGTGCTGCCGGCAAGCTGTGCAAGATTCTGCGGTTCTGCCGCGAGTGTTTTCAGAACCATTTCCGCCTCTTTTCCATAGCGCGGACGCGGTGCGGCTCTTTTTGTCCCGGCCTTTTTCACGCCCAGCTCCTCGAGAATCGTTTCGGGTGAAATCGCAATTTCCGCTCCCTGCGCGATCAGGCGGTTGCAGCCGCGGCTTGTCGCATCCGTTGTCCGTCCGGGCAGGGCAAATACCGTTTTTCCCTGCTCCAGCGCGTAGTCCGCCGTAATGAGCGAGCCGCTCTTCTCTTTTGCCTCAATTACCAGAACGACATCTGCCAGCGCACTGATCACGCGGTTGCGGATCGGGAAATGCCACGGAAGCGGCTCTGCGCCCGGAGGAAATTCGCTTAAGACACCGCCTCCGTTTTCCAGCATCCGCCGCATCAGCGGGTAATTCTGTTTCGGATAGCAGATATCCACACCGCAGCCAAGCACGGCAAACGTCTTTCCCTTTCCGCGCAGTGCCCCCTCGTGCGCCGCCGCGTCGATTCCGCACGCCAATCCGCTGATCACCGCCACGCCGTTTGCCGCCAGCACCTGCGCGAAAAAGGCCGCCTGGCTCTTTCCGTACGCCGTACATATCCGCGCGCCCACAATCGCCGCTGTTTTCTGCTCATCCGCCGGCAGCGCGCCCCGCACGAAAAGGCGGGACGGCATGTCCGCGAACGGCATAAGCCGCTCCGGATAGCCCTCCTGCCCGCGGCCGACTGTAAAGATTTCCATCGCCATACGTCAGATCCTCCATATACTTTTGTCGGCGCTCCGAAAGCAGATCGCCTCGCTGATATGCGGCACGCCGATTTTGACCGCCCCGTCCAGATCCGCAATTGTCCGCGCGGTGCGGATAATCCCGTGGTAGGAACGCGCGCTGAGGCGCAGGCGGCGGAAGGCATCCTCTAAAAGCTCTTCCGCTGCCTTTTCCAGGATACAGTATTTCTCGATCTGGCCTGCTTTCAGTTCGCTATTGAAATGAATCGACTCCTGCCGGTAGCGCGCCGCCTGAATTTGCGCCGCTGCCGTCGCTTTTTCCCGCATCCTGGCCGAGGATTCGCACCGCTCCTCGCCGTGCAGATCCTCGTAGGAAAGTGCTTCCACCTGCACGCAGAGATCCATGCGGTCGAGGAACGGCTGGCTGACTCTCGAGAGATACCGGCTGATGTCGCCGGGTGCGCAGGTACAGCGCGATAAGTCGGGGTAAAAGCCGCAGGGGCAGGGGTTCATTGCCGCCACCATCAGAAATGACGCCGGGAACACATAGTTTCCGCTGACACGTGAAATCACAATCCGGTGCTCCTCGAGCGGCTGGCGCAGGATCTCAATGGTTGTGCGCGTCATCTCCGGGAGTTCATCAAGGAAGAGAACACCGCGGTGTGCCAGCGTAATTTCGCCCGGGGACGGCTGTTTTCCGCCGCCTGCAAGAGCCTGCGGCGACATCGTGTGATGCGGAGCACGGAAGGGCCGCTCCCGGCGGACACCCTCTCCTTTGGCAAGCATTCCGGCGATGCTGTAGATCCGCGTTACTTCCATCTGCTCCTCCTCAGACATCGGAGGCATGATCGTCGGAATCCGCCTTGCAATCATGGATTTTCCGCTGCCCGGCGGCCCCAGCATCAGCAGATTGTGAAATCCGGCCGCAGCGATGAGCGCCGCCCGCCGCGCCGCCGTCTGGCCCTGCACTTCGGAAAAGTCCGGCTCTTTTCCGTCCTCCTTCTTTTGATTTTCTATAGACGGAAGCGACGGCATTTTCCCTTCACAGCAGTAGTTCAAAAGCTCCTGTAAATTCTGGATTCCAACGACGTGAAGCCCGCCGACCAGACCCCCTTCCGCGGCATTTCCGGCCGGAACAAGAAGCGTTGTGCATCCAAGCTCCCGCGCCTTCGCCGCTGCCGGAAATACACCGCTGATCTCCTGCACATGGCCGTCAAGGCCGAGTTCGCCGAGCACCATCGTTTTCCGGAGTGACCCGGGCGGAATCCGGCCGAGCGTCATCAGAACGCCCGCTGCAATCGGAAGATCGAAACGCGATCCTTCTTTTCGGACGTCCGCCGGGGATAAATTAATCGTAATTCGTTTCGGCGGCAGGGAAATTCCCATGTTTTTGAGGGCTGTCCGCACGCGGTCCTGCGCCTCCTTTACCTGGGCACTCACGTAGCCGACCATCGTAAACTGCGGCATGCCGTCACTGACATCCGCCTCCACCTGCACCGGAATCATCTCCATGCCCGAGACGGTGGCTGATAATACACTGCAATACAAAGAAAACCTCCTTTTCTTTCAGTAGCAGGTCGTATAGTTCCTATTTATTTTTCATTTTGGGAAAATGTCCGGCAAGAACACCGGGAAGATATTATCTTTGATTTTTGTTCGAAAAAGTAAGGATAAGGAAACCTTTTCTGCACCTGATTTCCTTACCCTTTATTATAGAAGCAGTCCGTTTGAAATGTCAAGCATTTACGAAGCGGCAAACCGTAACCGCAACTTTTCAATTGCATTCTTCTCGATCCGCGACACGTACGAACGGCTGATGCCGAGCCGGGCAGCGACCTGTTTCTGTGTGTATTCTGCTTTTCCGCCAAGGCCGTACCGGAGAAGAAGCACCTGTTTTTCCTGCTCTTTTAATTCCGAATCCAGATAACAGTACAGCCGCACCGCGTCCTCTTTCCGGTTGTACTGTTCCGCGATATCCTCCCCGCCGCCCTCCACGATGTCGAGCAGATGGATCTCATTTCCCTCCTTGTCGGTTCCGATCGGCTCGTAGAGGGAAATCTCCCGTGCCGTTTTCTTTTTGCTCCGAAGATACATCAGCAGCTCATTATCAATACAGCGGGCGGCGTATGCGGCCAGCCGGTTTCCTTTTTTCGAATCATATGTCATCACCGCCTTGATGAGGCCGATCGTTCCAATGGAAATCAGATCGTCGAGATCATCGGGCAGGCCCTGATACTTTTTCACAACGTGCGCGACCAGGCGCAGATTCCGCTCGACCAGAATGTCTCTGGCTTTTGTATCGCCCCTCTGATACGCATCCAGACAGCTTTTTTCTTCCTGTGCAGACAGTGGTTTTAAAAAGGGTTCCAAGAAAAGCGGCACCTCAAAGGGGATTTTTCTTTATTTTATGTTTGAATTGCAGGAAACGTGCCTGTCTGCTATACTGATAAGATCAGCCGGGTTTTCCGGCACTCGACATTATATTTTTAAGAGGAGGTTTCCTTTTATGACAGACCAGAAAAACGGACAGGAATATCTTTCTTTTGTGCTGGAAAAGCTGCAGGCGCGTCTTGCCGAGATCAGCCAGTCTCTGCTGGACGGACAGAAAGAGATTGAAAATATGCACGATTATTACTGGCAGAACTATACCGAGATGGACCAGTACGGATATGAGGATTACGACAATCAGCAGGCGCTGCTGCATCAGGTGAATGCGAATCAGGAGCAGCTTCTTCTGCGGAGCCGCTTCCGGAAAATGCTGGATTCTCCGTTCTTCGGGCGTGTGGATTTCTGCTATGACGGGGATGATGAGCCGGAAATTTTCTATATCGGCATCGGCAATTTTGCGGAGCGGCCGGGCGAGCTGCCGCTGATTTACGACTGGAGAAGCCCGGTCAGCGGTCTTTTCTACGATTTTGACCGCGGGCCGGCTTCCTATCTGGCGCCGTGCGGCGAGATGACAGGGGAAATCTGTTCCAAGTGGCAGTATAAGATCCGGGATGGAAAGATGATTTACGGATTTGAGAGTGATGTGAAAATTGATGATGATATTTTAAAGGCGGAGCTTGGCAGCAACGGCGAGGTACAGCTGAAGAATATTATCCGCACAATTCAGAAGGAACAGAATGCGATCATCCGCAATACGAAGGACCGGATTCTGGTAATTCAGGGAGCGGCGGGAAGCGGCAAGACATCGGTGGCGCTGCATCGGATTGCCTACCTTTTGTATCATGACAGACAGAATCTGAAGTCTTCGAATATTCTGATTTTATCGCCGAACGGGGTATTTTCGGATTATATTTCACATATTCTGCCGGAGCTCGGTGAGGAGAATATTCAGGAAATGAGTTTTGATCTCTTTGCTTACCGCAAATTACAGGACACGGCGGCGGACTGTGAGGACCGCTGTGATCAGATTGAGCGGGAGATGCGGGATCCAAAAGCCGCAGAACGGTTTGCTTTAAAACAGTCGCAGGCGTTTGTGGACCAGATGGAGGGATTTGCGCTGGAGCTTGAGGACGAGCTGATGAATTTCTCAGACGTTTCGTATAAGTCGTTTGTGAAGTCAGAATCGGAGATTATTACGCTGTTTTATGACAAGTTTGCGGATATTCCGCTGCTCTCGCGGATGGATGCGGTGGCGGAGACGTTTATTGACGAGATCGAGACGCTGCTGAACCGGGATCTGCCGGAGGAGGAGCGGATTCCGCTCATCGAAAAATTCCAGAAGATGTATGAGACGATGGATTTTTATGTTCTCTACAATCGTTTTCTGAAGAAAGAGGGATATCAGACGCTGCCGCGGCGGCCGTTGGAGAAGCGGAAACTGCGGTATGAGGATGTGTATCCGGTTCTGTATCTGAAGTACCGCCTGTCGCGGCAGGCGGAGCGGTCGAATATTAAGCATCTGGTGATTGATGAAATGCAGGATTATTCGCGGCTCCAGTATCTGATTATCCGGCGGATGTTTTCCTGTAAGATGACGATTCTCGGCGACCGGGCGCAGACGATGGCGGATCAGCAGCAGGATGTACTGCAGTTTTTACCGGGGATTTTCGGGAAGGATCTGCGGCGGATTGAGATGCGGAAGAGTTACCGGAATACGGTGGAAATTGCGTCGTATGCGGCAAATCTCATTGGCGTGACGGATCTGGAGCTGTTTGAACGGCACGGAATGCCGGTGTTGGAACGGGATGTCACGGATCTTGAGGCGGCTCTGCGGGAGGCAGTGGATACGCTGTTTCCAGATGAGAAAACGTATGAGACGGCGGCGGTGATTGTACCGGATGAGAAGACGGCGGAACGGGCTTATTTGATTTTGCGGGAGATTCTGGCAGAAAAAGATTTTGACTGTGAAAAGCGGCTTTCTTGGCTGAACCGTGACAGCTCCAGTTTTAAGAAAGGACTGACGGTTACCACATTTTATCTGGCGAAAGGGCTGGAGTTTGATCAGGTGTTCTCTATTTTCCCGAAGGACGAGAAACGGGAGATAATGATGCAGGCGCAGTATATTGCAGCGACCAGGGCATTGCATGAGCTGAGAGTGTATCATATTTAAAAACAGGGAGATCCTCCGAAAAAATTCGATTGGATCTCCCTGTCATTTTTATTTTCGATCAGATATGATAGAATCCTGCGGACTGTGCCGGGATGGTGATGGTTCCGTCTTTGGATTCTGCTTTTCCTCCGATCGTGTAGAGGGCATCCTTCAGCTCTGCACTGTATGGGAAGGACTGCTCTTTGTCGGATGGGTTGATGATAACGAGGACTTTTTCACCCTCAGCCCCACGGACGTATGCCAGCGGATACTGGTTTTTCTCTGCATAAACGAACTCGATGGTTCCGCGGCTTAAGAGTGCTTTGCTGCTCTGGCGGATCTGGATGAGTTTTTTAACTTCGTGGTACAGGGAATCCGGATCGGCCATCTGTGCTTTGGCGGTCGGACGGTCTTTGCCCGGGTCCATGGTGATGTAGAGGTCACTGGCCGGTGCGCTGGAGAATCCTGCGTTGGTGCTGTCATCCCACTGCATCGGAGAACGGGAACCGGTGCGGTTGTATCCGCCCTCAACGGATTTCAGGCCTTCGACGTAGCGCATACCGATTTCATCACCGTAGTAGATGAACGGCGCACCTGGCATGGAAAGAAGGAAAGCGAAAGCAATTTTCAGCTCATCCCCCTGCAGACGGCGTGCCAGACGGTCCATATCATGGTTTCCGGACGGGATGCAGATCAGGCCTTTCTGTGCGGTCTTATTGTAGTTGGTTTTGTAGGTCTCTACAAACTCAGAGATATCTCCTTTTCCGCGTTTGGAGAAGAATGGCTCATCGCAGCGGAACAGATCGTTGTAATGGGACGGTCCAAAGTGAAGCAGGAAGTCCATGTGGAAGCCGCCCTGTAAGGATTTGTCCGGCTCGCCCCACTCGGATACCATGGCTGCATCCGGGAACTCGGCGTCGAGAAAATTCCGTACCTGCTGCCACAGGCGGATGGTTCCTTTGCCTTCCTGATCGTTCTTTACCAGAGAGCCCGCCATATCGACACGGAAGCCGTCGCAGCCCATGTTCAGCCAGAATCTCATGACATCTTCCATCGCTGCCAGCGTTGCCTGCGGTCCCTCATCATCAAAGGACTGCTGCCACGGTTTTTCCGGATCCGGCTGATAAAAGCCGTAGTTCAGGGCCGGCTGGTTGGAGAAGAAGTTGATGGCGCAGGCACCGTCACGCTCGGAAATGCCGCGCAGGCTTCCCATTCCTTCCGGTGCTTCCCATACGTTATTGGTCCATACGTAGCGGTCTGTAAATTCATTGCGGTCTGCTTTCATGGATTCTTTGAACCATGGATGCTCAACAGATGTATGGCCCGGAACCAGGTCGAGCAGAACGTGCATGTCACGTTTGTGTGCCTCTTCGAAAACTCTCTTCAGATCCTCATTCGTTCCGTAGCGCGGTGCAACGCGGCAGTAATCTGCGACATCGTATCCTGCATCACCGAATGGGGACAGGAAGCACGGGTTGATCCAGATGGCGTTGCAGCCCAGCTCCTTGATGTAGTCTAATTTTTCAATGATACCCTGGAAATCTCCGATTCCGTCGGCGTTGGTGTCGTTGAAGGACTGCGGGTAAATCTCATAAAATACTGCGTTATCTAACCATTTTGACATTTTTTCTTTCCCTCTTTCGCTCTTATTTCTGCTGTATTTTCGTCGTTGCAGCAAGTGTTTCTATATGATATATTACTACTGTATCCGCTGAAATACCAGTAATTTCCTATTTCATTCTAATACTATTCTATGATTTTATGCATGCCGCGCTCTGCCATTTCCGGCATTTTACGGACATGCTTTTTGGAGGAGGATTTTATGATGCTTTCTGCTGCGAAAGAAAAACGCCAGCACGGCTCCATGCAGGTTCCCTACAGTTATTATGACTGCCGGATACTCGACTATTTTCCCGGCGTACCGCTGCACTGGCACGGGGAGATGGAGCTGAATTATATCAAACGCGGAACGGGGTATTTTCAGTATGAGGACCGTCTGCTTACGGCGCATACCGGTGATATTTTTCTGATTCAGCCGAACCTCGTACATGCCATTCTGCCCGCCGAGCAGGAGTCGATGTTTTATGATACGATTGTTTTCCACAAGAATATGCTGATCGGCGGGTATGACGACCGCAGCTACACGGAAATTCTGCAGCCGTTTTTCTCCGCCCGGCGCCGCATCCAGGCACCGATTTCACCCGAACATTCCAGTTATGCTGCACTTTCTGCATCCGTCCAGCAGATTTTCCGCTGCATCCTTGAAAACTCTGCTGTCTCCGATCTTCTGCTGAAAAGTGAGCTGCTCCGCTTCTTCTATCTGCTCGCCGCATCGCCGGAACTCTGCACCGATCATCCCGCCATGCCTGCGGCTGCTGAAAACCTGCGGCCTGTGCTCGCCTATATCCAGGAGCACTTCGCCGACCCGATTACCATAGAGGAACTTGCCAGGCTGTCGCATTTGAGCAAAAGCTATTTTATGAGCTGTTTTAAGCAGACCTTCGGACTCGGGGCCGTTGAATATCTGACACAGTTTCGGATCAAAGCCGCCTGCGAGGCGCTGCGCAGTACGACGCAGAGTGTGTCCGAAATCGCGTACGACAATGGTTTCCGCAACCTTTCCAACTTCAACCGGCAGTTCCGAAGCAAAGTGGGATGTACGCCGCAGATGTATCGGAAGGAATTTCAAAATCCGTAAATTCAAAAAGGGATGCATCAAAATATGCATCCCGAAAATCTATCTCTGATCCTATTTTTATTCCGTAATCTCCGGTACCGACGGAACATCTTTATCTTCTTCCCGCCAGCTCCCAGAATGCGACAGCGCTCGCCGCAGCGACGTTCAGTGAATCCACACCGTGTGTCATCGGAATCAGCACGGTTGCATCTGTTTCAGCGATCGTATCACTTGCCAGTCCGTCACCCTCGGTTCCGAGCAGAATGGCGAGCTTTTCATGCGTTTTTAACGACGGATCATCCATCGGAACGGAGTCTTCTTTTAATGCCATCGCAACGGTATAAAATCCAAGTTCCTGCAGTGAAGCAATTCCCTGCTCCGGCCAGTAACTGCCGCCTGGCAGCACGGTCCACGGGACCTGGAAGACATTTCCCATGCTCACGCGGATGGCGCGGCGGTACAGCGGGTTGCTGCAGCCTGATGTGAGGAGCACGGCATCGATGCCAAGCGCGGCGGCGGAACGGAAAATCGCACCGACATTCGTCGGGTTCACGACATTTTCCAGAATCGCCACGCGGCGGGCATTCCGGCAGATTTCCTCCATAGCCGGAAGCGTGCGGCGGTGCATCGCGCAGAGCATGCCGCGCGTGAGGGCAAAGCCTGTGAGCTGTTCCAGCACCTTCGTCTCTGCTGTATAGACCGGCGCGTCCGGGCAGTGCGCAAAGAGTGCTTCGTTTGCGGCAAGCTCTGTGCTTCCGGCAAGGAACGAAACCGGTTCATATCCGGCATCCAGCGCACGCTCGATGACACGCGGACTCTCCGCAAGAAAAAGGCCTGGCTGCGGTTCATAATAGTGCAATAACTGCGGTTCTGAAAGACGCGCATACACGTCGAGCTCCGGCGCCGCAAAGTTTTCGATTTTTCTGATCTCTGACATAATATTGATTTCCTTTTGCGTTTTCTCTTTGTTTTCACTATGTTCTATTGTAGCAATCCCGCTCCCGTTTCGCAATCCATTCTTTTTCCCGCCGGTGCCGTTCCCCGCACCATTCGCCAAACCGTGCTTCCAGCACGCATCGAATTTTCTTGTTTATCTGTCTTTTTTAAAAATTTCTCAATTTCCTCTTGCCAAACGCCGCCGGAGACGTTATAATAATCGACGGTTCAAAATTAAAAACTGCAGAAAAGATTGGTATCAGATTGGAAACGGCACAAGTGCATTGCTTGGTTAACGAACAACACATGTGTCTTTTTTGCGCCCATTTTTCAAAATTGCAAAGAAAAGGAGAACAATCGATGCCAAAAACAAAATTTCAAAACGTTGTATTTACCCTCATGATGTCCTTTCTGATGGTCTATGCCATGATCTGCTACAACATTTCCATGAACATCGGCGGAATGACAAATCAGGTCTTTCTGATGGCGTTTCACGAGATGATAATCATGTGGCCGGCCGCTTTTATCCTCGAGTTTTTCCTCGTGGATCATCTGGCTCACAAATTAGCTTTTTGCATGGTAACACCGCAGGATCGTCCGATCGTAATCACGCTGGCAATTTCCATTATGATTATTGCTATTATGTGTCCGATTATGAGTTTTATTGCAACACTGCTGTTTAAAAATGCCGGAAAAGAATTTGTCGCTGTCTGGCTCCAAACCACGTTCTTAAATTTCCCGGTTGCCTTCTTCTGGCAGCTCATGTACTGCGGACCCTTCATCCGTTTTCTGTTCCGCAAACTGTTTCCGGAAAAATAAGAAAAGATATCCACAAAGGGAACCGTTTTTCCCCTCTCTGTCCACAATTTCTGTGGACAGACGGTGCAAAATGGTTCACCTTCTGTGGATATCTTTTTTGTTTTTTCCCGGATTACTCCTGTGGTACCGGATTGGATACGCTGACTACATGATCATACCAGGTTCCTTTTTTACCAATGATCGCAACATTGAAATCCTCGTCCAGTTTTTCTACCGGGATATCAAAGCCGTACACTTCATCTGTGGTTCCGTCAGAATACGTTACCTCATCTGTGGTCGGCTCGATCAGCTCTGCACCGTCTGCCTGCGCTTCTTCTTTTGTTCCCACAAAGACATTGACAATGTTTTTGGATACCAGGCTGACGTGGATGGTCATTTTTCCGTCTTTTACCGTCAGGACACCTTTTCCTTCTTTTGCTTCATTGACATGGAACATATTGCTGTCTGTATTGAAGTCTGCCGTATACGTACCGTCTTCCAGCTCTGATGCGCTGCTTTCTCCTGCAGTCTCCGCTGCCGATGCGCTTTCTGCTGAAACATCTGATGTGGATGTACTGCTCTCTGCCTTAGATGCATCCTGTACAGAAGCGGAAGATGCGTCTGCCGCAGAAGACGCAGATACTGCAGATGCAGAAGATGACGCTGCATCCTTTCCGCCACATGCGCCGAGCATGGATACAGTCAGTGCTGCTCCAAGAAAAAGAACTGCCAATTTTTTTCTCATAATAAATTTCCTCCTTGTATCACCTTGAAGCGGATCTTTTTCATCCGCTCAACTTAAAATCCGACAGCACACTGAGTCTCTTCAGCCGTACTGCCGGATCTTATTTTACTCTATTTTACGTTCGGAATGCAACCCCTAATTATTCAGCATCGTCCTGAACGCCGTTGCCGTCCATAGCTGCCTTGGTATGCTGTACATACAGCTGCTCAACAGCATCAATTCTTCCAAGACCTTCGATCTGAGTGTCGATCTCGTCGAATGCACCGGATGCCTCAAACTGGCTCTTCCAGGAATCCTCATCCTCGCCTGCCATATCGTTGTTTGCGTGGTCACCTGCAACAACCATCAGCGGCCGAAGAATTACTTTCTTGTATCCGGCTGCTTTTACTGCCTCGATCACGTTCTCGCAGGCGGTCTCTTCCGGCTTGCCCTCAACGGTTCCGATGAATACGTTTTTGTATCCAAGAGTATCCATCTGTGTCTGCATCTGGCTGTAGGTTACATTTGCAGTGTGGGAAGTACCATGTCCCATAAATACGAAAGCAGTGCCGTCCTCTGCTGCTGCATCCAGACTGTCATAATTTGCAGATTTTACTGCCTGTGCCGTGATTGCTTCTGCAACGGCCTGTTTGTCCTCGTTGATTACGGTAGCGTCACTTCCAACCTCGCCAAGCAGCGGCTCTGCGATGGTTACGGACTCAAATTTATCTTTATAGCTATCTACTGCTTCTTTCAGCTCGTCGTACTCTGCGCCGTGCATCAGATGAGTCGGCTGGATAATCAGTTTTTTCACGCCATTGCTTACAGCTCTTTCCAGTGCCTGATCTACGTTGTCGATCTTCTCGTCATCGCGGGCCTGCACATGGTTGATGATGATCTGTGCAGTGAAGGCACGTCTTACGGACCAGTCCGGATATGCAGCCTGCAGAGCTTTCTCAACGCCTCCGATATCCTCAGCACGGCTGTCGTTGAAGGAAGTACCAAAGCTTACAACCAGAAGCTCATTCTCACCGATCTCGTCTCCGTTTAACGGATCATCCTTGGATGCATCACCTGTGTCTCTTCCGAAGTAATCCGGATCTGCGTTCTCGCCTTCTACAAGTTCCTTCTGCGCGTCTGTCAGGGCATCCCATGCCTCTTTTGCTTCTTTGCACTGCTCGTCGGTGTTATCATTTCTTTCCTGTACATAAATTGCGTCAATCAAAGCTGCCACTTTATCTGCTGCCTCCTGGTCTGCATCTGCGGATACCTCTTCAGATGCAGAAGATGCGCTTACGCTGCTGCTTGCTGCTGTGGTGTCTTCCTCAGATGCGGAAGATGCACTTACGCTGCTTGCTGCTGTGCTGCTTGCGCTGCTGCTGGATGTGTTGCTGCTTCCGCATGCGCCGAGCATAGATGTTACCATAGCTGCTGAAATTAAAGCGACTACAAGTTTCTTTTTCATTTTTGTTTTCCTCCCATTTGCTGGTATCTTTGCAACAACCAATATCGGGGACGTTTTACATTTCAAACTATGAGAACACGCTCCGCGAATTTCTCAAGTGATCGCGGCAGTCGCTAAGGTCTCGTGCAAGCACAGACTTTGGCTCGTTGCCCGCGTAAATAGAAAAAAGCCCTTTCGTTTTTCAACGAGGGGCTTCCAGTATTTTTTATCACAAAGAAAACCATCTCACCCGCTGTGGGGCAAATGTCCGCTTTCCTGTTTTGTACTGCCAGTTCCTCGTGGCACGAACGTAACGTTCCTGTACTGCGAAAGGCAGGTCTCCCGGCTCATTGCTTCAGGATTTGACTCCAGCGCATCGGTCTCCTTCCCGGTTTCCCAGTGGATCATTCCCCTGCTTGCAAAATACGGTGACGAGTTCGTGCAGGATTCACACCTGCTTCCCTTTTCACCGGACACGTATGTCCGACACCTTACACATCGATATTTAATTGTCTTTTCTTTAACGACTGTTAGTGTAGCACATCGTCTTTTCTCTGTCAAGTGCTGTAAAATCAGGAAATCCGGCCATTTTCCATTTCATATACCACATCCGCGACGTTCATCGTGGACACTCTGTGCGATACGAGCACAATGGTTTTCTCTTCTGCCGATTCTTTCAGGGATTTCAGAATAATTCCTTCATTTAAGGAATCAAGATTCGATGTCGGCTCGTCCAGCAGGATCATGGATGCGTCATGCAGGAATGCCCGCGCGATACCGATCCGCTGTTTTTCTCCGCCGGACAGCGTATCGCCGAGTTCTCCGACTTCGGTGTCGTAGCCGTTTGGCAGTGTCATGATGAAATCATGTATGGACGCCTTCTTCGCCGCCTCCATAATTTCTTCCCGCGTCGCGCCGGGTTTTGCAATAGCGATATTGTTCGCAATCGAATCGTGGAACAGGTGTGTCTCCTGCGTCACATAGCTTTCCATATCGCGCAGATGCTTTGTCGGGATTTTGCGGACATCGGCTCCGTCCACGGAAACGCGCCCCGTCTGGACATCCCAGAAGCGCATCAGAAGTTTTAAGATCGTCGATTTTCCGGAACCGCTCGCGCCGTGGATGCCGGTGATTTTTCCCGGTTCCAGTTTCAGCGAATACTGATCCAGAATCGTCTCGTCTTCGTAGGCAAACGTTACATTCTGCGCCTCGGCTCCTGCAAATGCGTGGTCACCGCCGGATGCCGCATCTCCCGGAATTTCCTCCACCAGCGGCGCTTCCTCGAGAAGGGAAAGCACACGCTCGCCGCTTGCCAGCGTCTGATTCAGGTTATTCGACAGGCTGGACAGCGCCACGACCGGGCCGAAGGAACCCATCATCGCGACTGTGCAGGTCAGGACTCCCTCAAATCCGATCCCGCCTTTCGTGTAAAGATAGATCGTCAGTGCCAGCATGCCGAACGATGCCAGAAGAATCACCATGTTGGTGACAGACCGCTGGGAGCCTTCCATGCGGCTTAAGTTTTCCTGCACAGAAGCCAGTTCTTTCGACCGCCCTGACATCTGCTCTTTCCGTTTTTCGCCCTGTCCGTACTGAATCGTCTCGTCGAGGCCACGCAGGGAATCCAGCACGAAACTGTTCAGCTCGCCAAAGCCTGTCCGGAACTCCATTCCTTTCTGGCTTCCGCGCTTTCCGTTCCACATCGGGATCACAACGCCGACCGTCAGATACGCCGTAAGTGCAAGCAGCCCTGCCAGAACATGGTATCTTCCAATGAAGCATACCATAATCAGAGAAGTTAATGCTGCAATCGCAATCGGGGAAATCGTATGCGCATAGAATACTTCCAGAAGTTCGATATCGGTTGTGATAATCGAAATCAGATTTCCTTTGTCCCGTCCTTCCAGCTTCGCCGGGCAGAGCTTCCGCAAAGCTGCAAACACTTTATGGCGGATGATCGCCAGCAGTTTAAAAGCAATAAAGTGGTTGCAGTACTGCTCCGCATAATGCAGAATGCCGCGCAGCACCGCGATCACGATCATCACCGTGAGTATCGTTTTTACCGGGGTATGTACAAGCCACATGTTTTGCACCGAAAGGCTCGTCCCTGCCGCGCCCGTCAGTAAGCCATGCACGATGACCTGTCCTGCCAGAATCGTCAGGAAGATCGCACATAAATATCCCATTGTTCCAAGAATAATTGCCGCCATCATAATATGAAGCAATGGCTTCACCAGCCCGATCAGGCTTCCCATAATCCGGAGGGCGCTTCTGCGTTTTGCTGTATTTTTCTTCTCGTTTATCATGCATTCCCCTCCTTTCCATAGTTTTCCAGTACCATCTGGCTGTCGTACAGATGACGGTATGCGCCGTTCTGTTCCATCAGTTCCGCATGCGTTCCACGCTCGCAGATGGTACCGTTTTTCAGGAAATAAATCTGATCTGACTGTACGACGTTCGCAAGGCGGTGGGAAATCAGCAATACCGTTTTCGTCTTTGCGAGTTCATGAATCACATTCATGATCAGCTCTTCACTCTCGACATCAATATTCGATGCGGCTTCATCAAAGATATACACCGCACTGTCGCTCCGAAGCAGCGCCCGCGCAATCACAAGACGCTGACACTGGCCGCCGGAGAGGTTTCCTGCTTTTTCGAGAAGCTCTGTCTGCAGTCCATTCTGTGTCTGTAAGAATCCCAGCAGATTGACTTTCTGCAGAACTGCCTCCATCTCCTCCTTCGTCGCATCCGGTTTCGCCATGCGCAGGTTCTCTTCTACGGTTCCTTTAAATAAGTAACTGTTGTGGCGGACCAGAACAACATGCTTCATCAGATCCGTCTCATTGACTTCCGAGAGCGGCACGCCGCCCAGGGTGATGCTTCCCGCATATCCGCGGTTCTTTGCCGCAAGGATGCCCGCGATCGTACTCTTTCCGCAGCCGGATTCGCCGACCAGTGATACAAAACTGCCCGCCGGGAGCGTCAGGTCAATGCCTTTTAAGATTTCCCGGTCCTCTTCATAGGAAAAATGTACATCCTCCAACACGACATCCAGCGGTCCGTCCGGCAGCGTCCGCTCTCCCGTCTGCGGCTCCGGCAGATCGAGGATTTTGAAAATCTTGTCACTCGCCGCCATGCCGTTCATCGCGATGTGGAAGAATGATCCGAGCAGACGAAGCGGCAGGAAAAACTCGCTCGCCAGCAGCACAATGCAGAGCGTGCCGGACACGGTGAGATTTCCTTTCAGAAATTCCGATACCGCCACCGCCATGCCAACCGCCGCGCCGCCGTATGCTACGATGTCCATCACGCTCGTTGAGTTGAGCTGCATCGTCAGAACTTTCATCGTGATCCGGCGGAAGTTCTGGGATTCCACATCCATCTCGTCGGCTTTCTGCTGGTCGGCCTGATAGATTTTTAAGGTCGTCAGACCCTGCAGATTTTCAAGGAACGAATCGCCGAGCCCTGTGTAAATACTCCAATATTTGTTCAGCAGCTTCTTCGCAATCTTCTGCACAACCACAATCGAAATCGGGATCAGCGGCACACAGATCAGAAGAATCACGCTCGCTTTCATGCTCACCCGGCAGAGGATGGCGAACAGCGTGAGCGGCGCAATCAGGCTGTAGAACAGCTGCGGAAGATACTTTCCAAAATAGGTTTCGAGCTGCTCCACGCCTTCCGTGGATACCTGTACGACCTCCGAGGATGATACCTGTTCGCTGTAGGATGCCCCCAGTTTCAGCATTTTCTCATAAATTTTTTCACGCAGAATCCGTTTCACATCCACACACGCAAGATACGAAGACCTCGCACCCATCCGCTCGCAGAAAAAGCGGATCACAACAACAATTGCCAGCATAAAAACCGTCCGTTTCACAGCCGTCGCCGTTACCGCGCCATACACAACCCGCTCCAGCAGATCGGCAATCGTAAATACCGCGATCACCTGCGACAGAAGCGCCGCCCACTGCCACAGAATCGTGTACACGATATACTTTTTCGCGTGGGACAGCAGCCCCACCAGTCTTGTTTTAATCATAAGTACCTCTCTTTTATGCTTTTGCTTTTCGCTTCTCTCTCATGCTGCAAATCAAATGCCAGATAGCTAAAATCGGATGATACAGCAGCATCCTCGGTCCCGAAAACCGCATAACGGCGCGGATCTTTTCCCGCATTTCCGGCTTGTAGCAGTGTACTTTGCAGTTTGCGCAGAATGTTTTCTGTTCCATGAAGGGACATTTCTGGCTCCGCTGTTTTGCATAGTCCGCTAATTTCTGACATTCCGGACACATCCCGCCGGATGCATTCCCCTCTTTTCCATGGCTCTTCCGGCAGTACAGGCGGATCATCTCTTCCACGACGTACTGTTCTTTCTGCCGCTTTTTTTCTACTTTGTTCATTTTGTTTCTCCTAGGATATGATCTTCTGTTTTTACGGTTTTGACCCGCAGGAAGAAATACAAAATATGGCACATCCATACCACAGCAATACAGATTCTTCCAATCGGCACATTCTTCATAGCAAAAAAGCCGATCGCCATCACAACCGTTACCATCCCGATAATTTTACATTTCGTTCCTACCGTCATCGCCCGATGCTGTACGAAGCTGTCGAGATGCTTCTTATATAATTGAGTTCCAATAAACCAGCTGTGCAGCCGCTCCGAACTTTTCGCAAAGCAGAACAGGGTCGCCATATAGAATGGAACTGTCGGCAGAATCGGAAGCACAATGCCGATGGTGCCAAATCCCAGGCACAGAAAGCCGAGTATAATCCAAAAAATTGTCAGTGGATTTCTCATCATTTTCCTCCTTTCTTATCGAATAATAAATAGAAAAATAGCCGCCCATGGTTCTTGGCGAATACATGAGCGGTTAGTTATCACTTACGCTAGTTATAGATTAACATTGTTTGCCTTTCGTGTCAAACACATTTCACTCCTTAGAGAACACTTTGCAATCGTAGGGCAGTATCCTCGCGCACCTCCTTATTTTAACTCATGCTCCCACGAGGTGAGTGACCATTTCCTTTTTCTTTTCCGATGACTCGCGTCAAATTTCCATTCTTTCTTCTGCTAAGATAGCAGCGATCGTATCTGATATTGTGCTACCGTATGGCGTATTTCAACCTTTGTTCCCCTAAAGGGAGCGACCGTCCTAACGAGTTTATGACACCTACTGTATTTTGATTTCAATCCACGCTCCCGCGAGGGGAGCGACATACAGCCCACACGAAATAAAAGAGAGACTGCAGATAAATTTCAATCCACGCTCCCGCGAGGGGAGCGACAGACGATCTCCTTGCCTTTTTAGGACAAGATCAAGATTTCAATCCACGCTCCCGCGAGGGGAGCGACGGAATTGCGCCGATCTGAAGGCGCTGTGAAGCGAAATTTCAATCCACGCTCCCGCGAGGGGAGCGACCAGTATGGCAGCCATGGGCACAACTCTTGGCAATGGATTTCAATCCACGCTCCCGCGAGGGGAGCGACGCAGAGAAAAGGAGAGGTAATTGTATGGCAAAAGTAAATTTCAATCCACGCTCCCGCGAGGGGAGCGACGGAATGACTGCCGGTTATGGTATGCAGGCAGCGATTTCAATCCACGCTCCCGCGATGGGAGCGACAAAAGACACAGCCGAAACATGTTCGAGACAATCGATTTCAATCCACGCTCCCGCGAGGGGAGCGACCTCCATCGTTTCCGGCACGTTCTCGTTGTTGTAGGTATTTCAATCCACGCTCCCGCGAGGGGAGCGACATGCCAGAGCTGAGACTGACGTGCGGAAAAAAAATTTCAATCCACGCTCCCGCGAGGGGAGCGACTGCGACCGCGTCGGTCGGTTTCGCGAGGTTTGTAAATTTCAATCCACGCTCCCGCGAGGGGAGCGACGGTGACATTCCGGAAGAGTTACCATTCAACTAAAATTTCAATCCACGCTCCCGCGAGGGGAGCGACTCAAATAAGGATCTTAAAATCACCGGAACCTACAAATTTCAATCCACGCTCCCGCGAGGGGAGCGACGACACAATCGTCACTCCACCAGTCTTCTTCGGACATTTCAATCCACGCTCCCGCGAGGGGAGCGACAAATCTTCAATTCCGATTTCAGCACATATAGTTCCATTTCAATCCACGCTCCCGCGAGGGGAGCGACGGGTTGTATATATTGCTCTTAAAGTCGTTCAGAATTTCAATCCACGCTCCCGCGAGGGGAGCGACGACCAGCTCGCAAAAACAATTGATGATGCAAACAAAATTTCAATCCACGCTCCCGCGAGGGGAGCGACTGGACTTTTTTTGCATTCTACATGGAGATCGGGATTTCAATCCACGCTCCCGCGAGGGGAGCGACGAAAGTCGGATATCGTATCCGGCGCGGTATATGCGATTTCAATCCACGCTCCCGCGAGGGGAGCGACCGGTGATGCCGTAAGAAAGCAGATCCAGGCAACAATTTCAATCCACGCTCCCGCGAGGGGAGCGACCAAAAAACAAGGTGGTAATCGTCCCGAATATTCTATTTCAATCCACGCTCCCGCGAGGGGAGCGACGACGATGGGCGGCACATCTCCAATCTGCAGCGGAAATTTCAATCCACGCTCCCGCGAGGGGAGCGACGCAGGCTGAGATTGAGAGAGCACGGGAGGAAGAGCATTTCAATCCACGCTCCCGCGAGGGGAGCGACGTTTTGCCATCTGCTCGCCCTCCTTAATACTCGGAATTTCAATCCACGCTCCCGCGAGGGGAGCGACGGCCCCTCGGACGTTACGCTTTTGACCGTACCCGTATTTCAATCCACGCTCCCGCGAGGGGAGCGACACTTGCCACAAACCAGGTGTCCGGAAAACGTGTATTTCAATCCACGCTCCCGCGAGGGGAGCGACGAAGATGTAACAACAAAGGTTGACAGCCTGGAAATTTCAATCCACGCTCCCGCGAGGGGAGCGACATCCACTTATCAACATACACATTATAGCACACGGATTTCAATCCACGCTCCCGCGAGGGGAGCGACGGATTTTTCGGACTTTTTCAAATTCTTTCTTCGTATTTCAATCCACGCTCCCGCGAGGGGAGCGACGCAAAAGTCGCAACCGCGCGGACATCCTCTTGTAAATTTCAATCCACGCTCCCGCGAGGGGAGCGACATGCCGAAGCCCTTCAAAACTGTGTTAATGTTTCATTTCAATCCACGCTCCCGCGAGGGGAGCGACTGTAGATCCCTTTTTCGGTTCTCTCGATCATGTGATTTCAATCCACGCTCCCGCGAGGGGAGCGACGCAATACTCAGCCGCGATCCGCGGAACGCAGAAATTTCAATCCACGCTCCCGCGAGGGGAGCGACGATGCAGGCGCAGAAGCGTGCTATATTGCAGCGCATTTCAATCCACGCTCCCGCGAGGGGAGCGACCCGACTTCGCCTTTTTTGGTCGTTACTTTCTTAGATTTCAATCCACGCTCCCGCGAGGGGAGCGACGGGGCGGAATAATAATCATATTCTTTCACGTAATATTTCAATCCACGCTCCCGCGAGGGGAGCGACTTAAGGGCGATCGGAACGTGTGAATTCCAGTTCGATTTCAATCCACGCTCCCGCGAGGGGAGCGACTCCATCAATCTCTTTTTTGTAAGCCTTAATCTTAATTTCAATCCACGCTCCCGCGAGGGGAGCGACCTCTTCCGCTTTCATCCCATTCATTAAAGTATGCAGTATTTCAATCCACGCTCCCGCGAGGGGAGCGACGTTCTGAACCATTACGACCTCGTGGATGACAACGGATTTCAATCCACGCTCCCGCGAGGGGAGCGACCGCTTCTCCCTCTTTTTTGTGGTATACTCCGCTTATTTCAATCCACGCTCCCGCGAGGGGAGCGACTGTAGTATCCTTGTGCAGTCAGGCTATCACCAATATTTCAATCCACGCTCCCGCGAGGGGAGCGACCAAACGGATATTTTTTGTTAAATTCAGGCGTGCTATTTCAATCCACGCTCCCGCGAGGGGAGCGACATTGTTGGTGCCCCCTATACTTGCTATCCAATGTCTATTTCAATCCACGCTCCCGCGAGGGGAGCGACAACCTGCTTTTGCCAGTTTTGTTGATTTCGAAACATTTCAATCCACGCTCCCGCGAGGGGAGCGACGAAAAATCTGAAAGCCACCTATACCGGAGACATGCGATTTCAATCCACGCTCCCGCGAGGGGAGCGACGACGTGATGAAGCCGATCGACTACAAAGCAGATATTTCAATCCACGCTCCCGCGAGGGGAGCGACTGAAAGTCTACAAGACCGAAGCGTCCAACAACACATTTCAATCCACGCTCCCGCGAGGGGAGCGACATCCCCCCGCTTTTCGATCTGCTGACCCATAACAATTTCAATCCACGCTCCCGCGAGGGGAGCGACATTCCCCGTCAACAAAATCATCAAGAATTTTTTTTATTTCAATCCACGCTCCCGCGAGGGGAGCGACCTCTTCCGCTTTCATCCCATTCATTAAAGTATGCAGTATTTCAATCCACGCTCCCGCGAGGGGAGCGACGTTCTGAACCATTACGACCTCGTGGATGACAACGGATTTCAATCCACGCTCCCGCGAGGGGAGCGACGCTCCTCCCCTTTGTATTTCTGTAATCTTTTTTCAAATTTCAATCCACGCTCCCGCGAGGGGAGCGACACATAGTAACGCACGAGAGGACGTTTTGACATGATTTCAATCCACGCTCCCGCGAGGGGAGCGACCTGCGGGATGGAAATATCAGCCGTTGGCAGTACGATTTCAATCCACGCTCCCGCGAGGGGAGCGACGATCCGGCGCCGATCCTGGTTGTAAATCCGACAATCATTTCAATCCACGCTCCCGCGAGGGGAGCGACGGATACGGCAAATCAACAGCATCTGCTTCTTCCAATTTCAATCCACGCTCCCGCGAGGGGAGCGACCAATTTGTTTTCAACTTTTACGATTGTAAAATCAAATTTCAATCCACGCTCCCGCGAGGGGAGCGACATATTTGATACAATAAACGCAACAAGTATATTAATTTCAATCCACGCTCCCGCGAGGGGAGCGACGATGATATATGGCAAAAATGGCATAAAGGAACGGTATTTCAATCCACGCTCCCGCGAGGGGAGCGACTTGGAAACTGGGTTGAAAAGGCTTTCAGAACAAACATTTCAATCCACGCTCCCGCGAGGGGAGCGACTCAAAATCGTAAAAACCACCGTGTGGGTTTTCGTATTTCAATCCACGCTCCCGCGAGGGGAGCGACAAGGACGTTCGATTTCTCCGGCAAGCGCTACCAACATTTCAATCCACGCTCCCGCGAGGGGAGCGACTGTATTTGTTTCGCTTCTGCCAGTCCGCAACAGTATTTCAATCCACGCTCCCGCGAGGGGAGCGACTCACCTACAGAGTATGGAGGTTTTGGCTGACTTACATTTCAATCCACGCTCCCGCGAGGGGAGCGACTTCAATTTTATCTAAAATTCACCCTATGTTTTTAACCATTTCTCACAACGCTTCATCTTTCTCCTCCTTCCCTTTCCATTCTTTTCTTCCCCATCTTCTCAATTCCAGCACCTTTTGTGCACTTTTTCAGGTGCGAATCTCCCGGGCTTTTTCTGTGTACTACCGATTCGCACCTAAAAAATCAACACCTGATCTATAGCTGTACCACGTTCTACACCGATATGTTCAACTTTAGTTTTATAATTGTTTCCCAGATAATAAAACCGAAGACTGTCTTTTTCTTCATCGATAATGTCTGCTAAAATAGATTTTAATACAATACACTGTGCATTATCCAATATACATTCGAATACAGAATTTTGCACCCGTCTTCCGTAGTTGGTACATTGTTTGGCGACTTTACGTAAACGTTTTTTCCCCGCATCAGTTTCCGTATTGACATCATATGTGATCAATACCAGCATCCTCCCACCTCACTTCCACAAAAATACAGGATAGCTGTCCAGATCCCCTCGCAGATATCTTGCGAGCAGCATCGCCTGCACATGAGGAACCATTCCCCATTCCACTTTTTCGTTTAGATAGGGATGCATAATTGTTTCTTTTTTCTTATTCTGCCACTCTGTCAGCAGTTTCTTTCGAAGTTCATCGTCCATCAAAACTGCGCCATTTTCTTTTCTGGTAAAATTCTTTCCATTGACGATTTTCTTATTAACAAGTGACAGCACAAAGCGATCCGCCATAACAGCTCTAAGTTCTTCAATCATATCCAGTGCCAGCGAAGCTCTGCCCGGTCTTTCGGTATGCAGATAGCCCATGTAAGGATCCAGACCGACCCCTTCCAACGCCGCTGCAATATTATTCGTCAGAAGCGTATACACAAATGACAGCATTGCATTCATGTTATCCATAGGCGGTCTTTTGTTCCGCCCTTCAAACTTGAAATCTTTCTTCTGCTGCAAAATCAATTCGTCAAACACGCCAAAATAAACACTTGCTGCTTCACCCTCAAATCCTCTTAACTGCTCTTTTGACTCACAATTTTGAATCAGCTTCAAAGAATTTTTCAGATTCATAGACGCCGTTTTGACCCGCTCCGCATCAATCTGCATTCCGTGGTCTCGCACCGCTCGTTCCAGTACCCATCTTGCATTGTATACTTTTCCCAGAATACAATTTTTCGCAATTTCAAGACTGATTTTCGAATCCATGCAGCTATTGTATTGCTGTTCCCGCAGAACAATATTTCCTTTTGTTTTTCCCGTTACTCTAGCCAGAAACTTTCCTTGTGGTGTCAGAAAACACAATGCTATATTTCGATCCGAGCAAGCTCCCATTAACGCCGGACTTACTCCACGATAACCAAAGGATACAATACTCTCCAAATTATGCAGCGGCAATCTTCCGAGTTCTTTATCATCCTCATAGATAACAATATTTTCCCCGTCAAGTCCCAGATAACTGTTCTCAGAAGTAACATACAACGTATTTAATAGCTTTTTCATTCCTCTTCCTCCAGTCTCTGTTCGATATAGGTTTTCACTGAAACCGTCTTATTCAGTTTCGGAAGGCAGATGTCCTTTAGTGAACATGCATTACATGCTTTGCTCGGTTTCACTTTTGGTGTATACTTTCGTGCATAATATTGATGCATTTCCGCCAACATATGAATTACTTCTTCCCGCAATTCTTCTGTAATTTCTATCTGCTCCCGTCTTCTTGTTTCGCCATAGAAAATTGCTCCCTGCGCCACTCTGGTCGAAAACATTTCCTCCAGACATAACGCCTGTGCCACCACCTGAAGCTTGTCTTCTTCCGTAAGCTTAGGTTTGCCTTTCTTGTATTCCACAGGAAACACAGAATACAATCCTCTATGTCCATGCAGTTGAATTCCATCTTCACACTTCTGGAATTCAACTACATCACACTCCCCGCTGATTCCAAGTTCTCTCGAAGAAACCGGCAGCGCACGAACAATAATCGTATCTTTCCGTTTTTCTGTCAAATAAGGATCGTGTGCCTTTTTATGCATTAGTTCACCCGTGACGGTATGTACGTTTTCAGCCCACTGCTGCTCCACATGAATCAATGCCCATTGTCTTCGGCAGAATTTGAAATGCTGAATTCCGGATATCATCAGATACTCATCTTCTGTATATTCCATCAGACCATCCTTTTCACCTGAATTGACTCAGGAATGTCTTCTTTGTGCAAAGTAACTGTATAGTCCTGATATTTTCTTGGATATTCTACATCTTCCTTTCTTTTTACTTCTACCGCGTCAAATAACTTATATGCAGGGCAGTCACCAAGTTCTTTACTATGCTTGAATACAATCAGTTCACGAACCGCCATTTTGCCTCTCGCTGCAGAATGGTCATGCTCAAACATATTGATAATTGCTTCCCACAGCAAATCAAGATCTTCTTCTGTAAATCCCGTTACTTTACGGGCAAGGTTTGCTGAGATGAATCCTTCCGCACGGTATAATGCATAAGGTACAATACTTTTACGCCCTATCTCTGTGTTTTTATCTTCTGCATCCTTTTCCGTTGTGATGGCAACTCTGGTAATTGTAACTTCCTGACTGATAATCGGATCAATACTGCGTGCAAATCCAATCTGCACCGGGCCTCTTACCTGACCACAGTTCAGTGATGCTTTCACAAAGGTCGTCATGACCGCACCAAAGGTTCGGATATCGAAAAAGTGATCACACATATAATTTCTTAATTTTACATCTGCATCCGGATCATTTCTTTTCAATTTTTTCAGTTCTTCTGTCACTTTTTTGTCTTCTGTTTCATTGACCCCCACCGATACGCATGCTTCCCGATCACCTCGGTTAAGCGGAACATCTTTTTTAATATAGATTTTATAGCCATCCTCGTCTTCTTTTACGGTTTCAACATAATTTCTGATCTTTCTTTTCAGGCACACATCTGTAACAAGACCTAAGCCACTTTCAGGGTCAACACGCGGCATATTTCCAGCATCTGGATCTCCGTTTGGGTTGCCATTTTCCACATCAAACAGTATTACAAATTCATATCTGTTTTTGATTACATCACTCATTTATTTTTCCTCCTGTTTTTCATTTTTGCTCTGTTTCTGATGATAATAGCCCAAAATAAATTTTCCCTGTTCTTCCAATGATAATCTTTTTGGAAAATATTCTACTTCTTCGAAAATTTCTCTCAGTCTATCCTCATAATATTTTGCCAAATTTGGTTTATCTCTTTCCAATTTTCGTATATGACTGTTTTTCAATCTCATCAAAATCGGAAATACCATCGCTGGCGTTACGCAGGCAGAGTTAAAATAACGATCTCGAATGGTAGATTTTATTTCTTTGTTCGTATTTATCTTATTCGCACCAATCTGAATTGCCTCCAAGATCGAAAAAGCCTGTCCTAATTTAAAAGCAACATCATTACTTGTTTTTCCTGAATTCATACACGCTTCGCCTTCCTCCCATTTGTAATTTTTAATAAGATACGCTTTTATAATCGCTGCTCTTCCCCAGGTTACATCTCCCTGATCGGAACGTATTCTTATCAATGTATCAATATACAAGCTTGCCGGATATCTGTTATCCGAAAGAATTGCCTCCAGCACCATTGCTGCCATATGGGCAATAGCCTTTTTGTTTTTGGTTCTTTGATTGATTGTCTCTTGTAGCAAATCATCGACCCCAAGATAATCTATTTCATCCTTTTTCAGTTTGGGAATATTAAGCCGCTGGTAATGTTTTTCCAGATTTTCCAACATATTTCCAAATGAATTTTCATAGAAAAATCTCACGGACAATCTTGCTGCATTTGGTGACAGACACAAAACATAAAATTTCTGATCCTTATTGATTTTTATATCTTTTACGTCTATATATTGCCCTTCTGTAAGCTTTTCCAATATGTCATGCACGATATCCTCATTATCCTTCGTTGGATTCAGAAATGTAGAAAAGAAATCCTGATATTCTGTTTTAGCTCCTTCCGCCCAATAAACAACCATGGACTCACCTAATGAGAATTTATACTTTTTTTGCGTCAAAAGATAATTCAACGATGTAGTATAAGCAAATTCTGCATATTTTCCAACAGGTGCATTGTAACTTTGTGTTTTTCCATAGGATTCAAACGCTTTTTCATTAAATGAAATCAACGAAGCTCCACTGCTCTGTGCACCTGGAATACCTTTAATATTTTTATGAATTCTGGAAATTTCATCCAAATTTCCTGTCACAAGACAAATTCCGGTTGCTTCTCCCTGTTTCTGATCCTGTGTCTTTTCCCATGCTTTCTGAACTTCCTCATCCTCCTGCGCATATTTCCCATTTACCCAGAAAATCAGATTGCCTCCTTCTGTCAGCTCCTCCCATGTTTCGGCAACTACTGGATTTTCCTTGGCCTGCTCTGGTTTCCAGCTTTCAAAGAATGCACAAATTGCATTTGCAGTTTCTCCCTGACTATTCTGTAATATCTGCAGATGTTTTTCTTTCGTCGCCTGAAAACATTCCTGCATTCTTTTGCTTGTTCCATCTTTGTCGATCCCTAACATGTATTTGGAATTGTCGCATAGAAAGTTAGCAGCTACACCTGATGATCGTGTTACCATCGTCGGCACAAATAACGGCTGCGGACTTAATATTGTTTTTTTTCCTGCCTGCACTTCTCTTTTCAAACTTAAAATAGCCTGAATTTTTCCATCGCATGACAATTGAATCCCATAAGAAATTTTTTCTGTGCACCATCCTCGCCTTGAAATCTTTCCTTGTTTTTCCAGGTCTTCGTAATACTTGACCAATGCTTGAAGAATCATCGTATCACCTCACAATTCCGTAAATCAATGACACCCTTTCGCATAACCGCTCGAAAAAACATTGGTTCAATGTTCTCTGGATCGGAATAATCCATGCCGAAAAGCATCAGTCCCATATCTTTTTCCTCTACATTCTCATACGCAGTGTGAATCTTCTCTTCTCCGCATAACGCAAAATGCGCCGGAAATTCTCGGCAACCAAAATAGGGCATGTGATAACATTCCCCTCTCTTGAGCCTTCGAAGCATAATGTCTTTAAATTTGCCTGGATTATCCGTTTCATTGGCCTTGTCCGTCATCTCAAAATGAGCTTCTATCACGTACTCTACATCTGTCAATATCACAGAAGCTCTCTGTACAATGTCCTGTTTTGTACTGATATACAATGGTTTTTCTGCTCCATTATATACTTCAAAAACCTTGCTTGCCAATGCCTTACTTTTTACTTCATTTCTTCGAACGCTGGTAAAACGAATCGGCTTATTCACATAGATTCGATCAATTTTCCATCTCAGGCCCGGATGCCAATAGATGGCCTCCAGGATGCCTCGCGCTGCGGAAGGTGTCATCACGTCGTAAGAATATCTTTCTACTTTTAACTCTGGTCTTGAAAAAAGTGCATAATCTCCCCATACTTTAACTTTTACTCCAATTCCCATAGGCGTTTCCTCTTTTCCTTGTTGTCAGACTTATGTCTTTCTTCCATTTTGCACTTGTATTATTATGTTTTCATAATACAATACCTTCTTCTGTAATTCAATTCAAATTTTACATAAAAATGTATTGAAATTTTTATGTATTTTGATTATAATAATCTTCGACAGGATCTCCATCCTGCGGATTGAAAAAATACATTTTTTTGTAGTGAAAAAACGAGAGGGAATGGAAAGTTTAAATGCTTCCATTCCCTCTCGCTTTCTCATACAAATAATGCTTTTCCCAGTTCAACTGACAAATCCAGTCCCATTTCTTCTGTATAACGTTTCAGATCTGTCAATTCATAAAAATCTTTTACATCGCCTGAAACTTCTCTTACGATTCCTGCTTCATAAAATTTTTCACACTCATTTTTCCGAATATTAATACAAAATTGTCCGGCTTTTCGCATATTACTTTTAGTGAATCCCTGACCCTTTATCTGCTGCAGAATCTCCTGAGCCTCTTTTGTACAACCAATAAATACTGCTACCGTAGCTCCATCAATTAACTGAAATTTCTCTGCTGTTTGTCTGAAATTATATTTCCCTTTTTGAAATTCCTGCAGAATTTTCTTTTTATCCAGATCTTCTCCCCTTAAATAATACAACCTTTCAAAATATGTTTTTATGGTTCCTAAATCTGAAATTTCAGCTTCATCTGCAATCAGACTTTTTGCCACATCAATTTGCTGTCTTTGTCCTGAAACGGTTTCTTTTTCATCGAATTGAAATATAAACACATTACTTTCAGAAACATCATACTGCCCTTCTCTATTGCATCTTCCCGCCGCCTGAATCATCGAGTCAATTCCCGCCAGTTGTCTGTATACTGTCCGGAAATCCAGATCCACTCCAGCTTCCACGAGACTGGTCGCAATTACGATACATTTTTGAGGATTCTTTTTGTCCAATCTTTTTCGTATCTGCTCCAATACTCGCTTTCTATGCTTCGGATACATACTCGTTGATAAGTGGTAACAGCCTTCGCCTTTTAGTTTCTGATATAATTTCTGCGCTTTTTTCCTCGTATTGACAATACATAATGTCTGGAATCCGCCTTCCAATCTGCTTACAAGTTCTTCTTCACTTAGATAGCCAAGATTTTTATAGCGCACTCGCTCAAAAAATCGGAATTGTTCTTCCATCCGCGGACATAGTTCTATTGCATTTCTCTCCTTTTGAAAGAGAGACTGCAATGCTGGCTGTGTAGCCGTACAGAGTACCACGCTTGATCCGTAACGGTCAATCAATTCTTCCATCGCAGCAATACACGGTTTCAGATAATCAACTGGCAGCATCTGCGCTTCATCAAAAATAATTACACTGTTGGCCATATTGTGGAGTTTTCTGCATTTTGATGATTTATTAGCATACAAAGATTCAAAAAACTGTACATTCGTCGTTACTACAACCGGTTTATCCCAGTTTTCCGCGGCAAGCTGCATCGGTTTGAATTCTTCTGAACTATCATAATCAACATTATAATGATTTTCCAGAACATTCTGATCTCCCAGAATTTTCCGGAAAACTTCTGCATTCTGCTCAATGATGCTCGTATATGGAATCACATAGATAATTCGATCCATATGATTGTACACACCATGTTTTAATGCAAATCCCAACGATGCGGTTGTCTTTCCGCCGCCCGTTGGAACCGTTAAGCGAAACAGTCCTTTCGAATTTTCCCCTTGTTCCATGCAGTTTCTTAAAATTTCCGTTCTTCTTCCATTAACTGACTCTGTTTCCTTATTTTTCAACCAATCTTCAACATGTTTCTCCAGCTTCTGCAAAAGCGTCGTCAGGTTCTCCCCCGCCTCGCGCTGTGTCTTCCCTGCTTTCATAAAATCTTCTGTATCCAGAAAATCTGCATCTACAAGGCAAGAATAAAGCATCCGCATAAAAAAGCTCAAAGAAAAATCTGGATTTTCTGTTTCTGTTGGATTGAATGGCAACGTTGTTAATGCCGGAATTTGTACTTCTGTTTTGTACGCTTGATAGTCTTCGATCCGCTTTTTCCTTCTCCCTGCCAATGTAGATGCACTTCCCGTATCCAGTTCATTCCCATAATCAGGCAGACCTGCATGGTGTCCTGCAATGCAATATTCTAATAGTGGATACATTCCCTGCTGTTCCAGACATAATCGAGCACCCGCTGTCGCGTGGTCTACACTGATACTATTATCTTCCTTGATTTTTCTCTGAAATTTGTCGCTGTACTTTCCAATATCATGCAGCATTCCACAGCAATAGCCCCATTCCCCTTTGCCAAATTTTTCCGCAAAATCCCTTGCCCGTTCTGCTGTTCCCAGCAGATGCTGCAACAACAACTGTACTCGATCTTCCTCTCGATGTGCTATATATTCCATTGTAAAATTCCCCCTTTGTTCTTAAAAATATATTAACCTAACTACTGCTAATTGTATATAAAAATAATCACCTGCTGTAAAAACAGATGATTATTTTTGAACTCAATTACATTTTATATAAAATGGATCGGTAACTATTTTCTTTTTTCAGATTTCCCGGAATCTCCGATACCTCTCCTCTACCAGCTCTTCCGCATCCAGCTCCGCATATTTCCCCATAAATTTCAGAATCTTCCTTCTCAGATCTCCACAAACCGCAGGTAATGTCTCCACCGTAAACTCTTCCGGTTCCGCCACAATCTCTTCTACGATTCCAAGCTCTTTCAAATCCCTCGCCGTCAGCTTCATCACCTCGGCGGCCTCCGGCGCGCGTTTGCCGTCTTTCCATAGAATACTTGCAAATCCCTCCGGCGACAGGATGGAGTAGATGGCATTCTGCATCATCCACACTTCATCCGCCACGGCGAGTGCCAGGGCGCCGCCGCTGCCGCCTTCGGAGATGACGATGGTAAGGACTGGGGTTTTTAAGGATGACATTTCATACAGATTCCGCGCAATCGCCTCGCCCTGGCCGCGTTCTTCGGCTTCCATTCCGCAGAAAGCACCTGGGGTGTCTACGAGGCAGATGACCGGGCGGTGGAATTTTTCGGCCTGTTTCATCAGACGCAGGGCTTTGCGGTAGCCCTCCGGGGACGGCATGCCGAAATTGCGGTGGATGTTTTCTTTCGTATCCGCGCCTTTCGCCTCGGCGATGACCGTGACCGGTGTGCCGTCAAACGACGCAATACCACCGATGATCGCCGCATCATCGCCATACAGCCGGTCGCCGTGAAACTCGATAAAATCCGGAAACAGCTCCCGAATATAATCCCCTCCGACCGGCCGGTCTTTTTTCCGCGCTTTCTGCACACAATCCCAGGCCGACGATTTCCGCAGATTCTCCCACTCCGTCTCTTCTTTTTCTCCCCGAAGCGATTTTTCCTGTCCGTCCCTGGCAGTTTCCGTATTTTCAGTTTCTTCTGCCAGCGCCTTCACGCTTTCTGCCGCAGTCTCTTCTTTCTGCAGTTCCTTCCCGTTTTCCTCCGGCACAGAATTCTTCATCAAATCGCCACTGCCCGATGCCATACCTTCCGCACGCTTCCCATGCATCCGCAGAATCTCCGCCAGCACCTCTTTCGCCTCTTCTCTTGGCAGAATCCGATCCACAAACCCATGCTCCACCAGAAACTCTGCCCGCTGGAACCCTTTCGGCAGTTTCTGTCCTATTGTCTGCTCAATAACCCTCGGCCCCGCAAACCCGATCAGCGCATGCGGCTCCGCCAGAATAATATCCCCCAGCATCGCCCAGCTTGCTGTCACGCCGCCCATCGTCGGGTCCGTCAGCACACTCACATACAAAAGCCCCGCATCACTGTGTCTTTTCAGCGCCGCCGACGTCTTCGCCATCTGCATCAGAGAAACAATCCCCTCCTGCATCCGCGCCCCTCCCGAGCACGCAAACAAAATCACCGGCAGCGAGAGCTTCGTCGCCCTCTCCACCGCCCGCGTAATCTTCTCCCCAACAGCCTCACCCATACTGGCCATCATAAACCTGCCATCACAGACCCCGATCACCGTCTCCATCCCGTTGATCCGTCCCTTACCAGTCACAACAGCCTCCGTAAGTCCTGTTCTCTCCTGCAGAGCCCTCACCTTCTCTTCATACCCCGGAAACCCCAGCGGATTCCCCGCCGTCATCCCCTGATCCCATTCCTCAAAACTCCCATCATCCAGAAGAAACTCAATCCTCCGATACGCATGCACCCGAAAATAATTCCCACACTTCGGACAAATATAAAGATTCCTCTTCACATCCTCCGTAAAAATAGCCCCCTTACAAGCATTACACTTCTTCAAAATCCCCTGCGGCGCCTCCGGCACCACCCCATCCGCCGTGTGCTCCTTCCGAAACACCGTCTTCTTAAAATACTTACCCAGCATCATACCACCATCACTCCTTACGTCATAACACTTTCACTCTATTGTCACCATAACAATCTTCCAACCTCACACCTCACCCACCGAGGCATTCATTCTCTCTTCACCGCTCACTCCTGTCATCCCAGCCGCACCGCCCCGCGGTGTCGCTGACCACACTCTCCCAGTCGTGTGTCTGATCTCAGCCGCCCGGCAGTACAGCAGAGGGGGACGGCGCATTTGCAGGAGGAACTATAGCAAGACCCGAAAATAATGCAAAAAAGGCAGTGCTGCAGAGCGCGAATTGCAAGGAACAGATTTGAAGGCGTACCGGGGTACGACGAAAATCTGTGACGCAGTAATTCACGCTCTGCGGTGCTGAATTTTTTGCATTATTTTCGGGGATTGCTATAGAAACACTTAGGCTTCCAGAATTTGCGTTATTTTCAAAAATCTAACTGTCTGAGCGACAGCGAGTTTTGGATTTTTGAAAATGGTTTTAGCAAATGCTGGAGGCCTTAGTGTTTCTTTCCTCTGAAACCGCGCCGTCCCCCTCTGCTGTACTGCCGGGCGGCGTCCGTCTCTCACAATCTCTCCGTCAACCGCTCCACAAACTCAATATCCGCCCTCCCGGCCAGATACTCCTCTTCATTTAAAATAGAATACAAATAATCAACGTTAGTGTCGACTCCCTCGATGACGACTTCCCCCAGCGCACTCCTCATCCGCGCAATCGCCTCCTCACGCGTCCTCCCATGCACAATCAGCTTCGCCAGCATCGAATCATAAAACGCCGGAATCACATACCCGTCATACGCCGCCGTATCCACCCGTACTCCAAATCCCCCAGGCAGATGCATCTCCGTAATCTTCCCCGGACAAGGCCTGAAATTCTTCGCCGGATTCTCCGCATTAATCCTGCACTCAATCGCATGACCCGAAAGCCGTACCTCCCCCTGCGTCACCGACAGCGGCATCCCCGAAGCCACCCGAAGCTGCTCCTGAATCAGATCCACCCCCGTGACCCACTCCGTCACCGGATGCTCCACCTGAATCCGCGTATTCATCTCCATAAAATAAAAATTCCCGTCCGGCTCCAGCAGAAACTCAATCGTCCCCGCATTCGCATAATGCGCCGCCTTCGCCGCCCGGACCGCCGCCGAGCCCATCCGCTCCCGCAGCGTGTCATCAATCGCCACACAAGGCGACTCCTCAATCATCTTCTGATGATTCCTCTGAATCGAGCAGTCCCGCTCCCCAAGATGAATCACATTCCCGAACGAGTCCGCCATAATCTGAAACTCCACATGACGCGGATGACGAATCAGCCGCTCCACATACATCGTCCCGTCCGCAAACGAACTTTTAGCCTCCTTCTGCGCCGTCTGAAACGCGCTCTGGAACTCCCCGCGCGTCTCCGCCATGCGCATACCCTTGCCGCCGCCTCCAAGCGCCGCCTTAATCATCACCGGAAAACCAATCCGGTCGGCCTCAGAAAGACCCGTCTCCCAGTCAAAAACAGGTTCCTTCGTCCCCGGAATCACCGGCACACCGGCTGCCTGCATCGTATTTCGCGCCTCAGACTTATTACCCAGCCGGTCCATCACCTCAGGCGACGGCCCAATCCACGTAATGTGGCACTCCTGGCATCTCCGCGCAAACGTGCTGTTCTCCGACAGGAATCCAAATCCCGGATGAACCGCATCCGCCCCCGTCACAAGCGCCGCACTCAAAATACGTTCCATATTTAAATAACTGTCCTTCGACGGTGCCGGCCCGATGCACACCGCCTCATCCGCGAGCTGCGCATGCAGTGCCTCCCGGTCCGCCTCCGAATAAACAGCAACCGTGAGAATTCCCATCTCACGGCATGCCCGGATAATTCGGACCGCGATCTCCCCACGGTTTGCAATCAAAACTTTTCGAATCATTGTGCTGCCCCCACCATAAAGGTCAGTTCCGCCTGCGCGACCACCTTGCCGTCAACCGAAGCAACCGCTTCCCCGACGCCCATCGGTCCCTTGTGGCGGATAATTTTCGTCTCCAGACGAAGCTTGTCTCCCGGTTTCACTTTTCCCTTAAAGCGGCACTTGTTGATGCCGCCGAAAAATGCAATTTTTCCCTTATTCTCGTCAAGAGAAAGAATCGCAACCGCACCGACCTGCGCCAGCGCCTCGATAATCAGCACGCCCGGCATCACCGGCTCCTGCGGAAAATGACCCGCAAAAAAATCCTCGCGGTACGTCACACATTTGTATCCAATACCGAATTCGCCCGGTTCAAAATCTTCTATGTAATCCACCAGCAGAAACGGATGTCTGTGTGGAATAATCTCCTGAATCTGTTTCGTTGTCAAACTGTTCATTCGCTGCTTCCTTTCTCGTCCCGGCTTTACGCTTTTACCCGGAACAGCGGTTTTCCGTAATCAACCATCTCGCCGTTTTTCACCAGAACCTCCGCAATCACGCCGTCCACTTCACTCTCGATCTCATTCATCAGCTTCATGGCCTCCACGATTGCTACGACTTGTCCCTTTTTCACGGTGTCGCCAACCTTCACAAACGGCTCGGCATCCTCTGCCGGAGCTGTATAAAACGTTCCGACCAGCGGGGATGTCACAAAAACGCCTTCTTCTGCTTCACTGTGCTCCTCAGCCGTTGTATTTTTTCCTGCCGTTTCTTTTCTCTCCGGCATGGCTGCTTCTTTCACTGTCACGCCATTTGCTCCGCCCATCATCTCTGCCATCTGCAGACCGGCACCGGATGGAACCCCGCTCATCTGCACCTGCACCGGAGCTGCTTTTCCATGCTCCATGGCAATCTTGATCCCATCAGCCTCGTAATCAAACGCGGTCAGCGAAGAATCCGAAACTTTATCAATCAACTGTAAAATCTGATCTAATTCCATCTTATTTTCCTTTCTGCACCGGAACACGATGCCGCTTTATTCATATTTCTGAAACAGCAGCACCGCATTGTGGCCGCCAAAACCAAGGGAATTGCTCATTGCCAGTTTCACATCGGTTTCCACCGGAGCGCCGATGCAGTAATTCAGATCGCATTCCGCATCTGCTTCCTTTGTTCCAATCGTCTGATGCACGAAGCCGTCCTGAATGGATTTCGCACAGACAACAGCTTCCACACCGCCTGCCGCGCCGAGCAGATGACCGACCATCGATTTCGTCGAGTTGACCAGCACATGGTCTGCCGCATCACCGAAGGCTTTCCGGATCGCACGCGTTTCAAACAGATCGTTGTGATGTGTGGACGTTCCGTGTGCATTAATATAAGTAACTTCTTCCGGTTTTACTCCCGCTTCTTCCATCGCAAGCTCCATCGCACGTGCCGCACCGCTTCCATCTTCCAATGGAGAAGTAATGTGGTACGCATCGCAGGTTGCGCCGTATCCGACTACCTCTGCATAGATCTTCGCGCCGCGCTGTTTCGCGTGCTCCAGCTCCTCAAGTATGAGAATGCCGGCGCCCTCACCCATGACGAAACCGTTCCGGTCTTTATCAAACGGAATCGAAGCCCGCAGCGGATCTTCCGACTCGGAAAGTGCGGTCAGTGCCGAAAAGCCTGCCACGCCGACCGGCGTAATTGCGCTCTCCGCACCGCCTGCCACACAGATGTCCGCGTCGTTGTACTGAATTGCGCGGAAGGCATCGCCAATGCAGTGCGTTCCTGTCGCACACGCCGTTACCACGCTGGTACATTTTCCTTTCGCGCCGAGTGCAATCGCAACGTTTCCCGCCGCCATGTTCGCAATCATCACCGGAACGGTAAACGGGTTGACGCGGGACGGATTTGCGGCATCAATTTTGGCTTTCGCCTGCTCGCATGCATTCAGATCACCGACGCCGGAGCCCACCAGAACGCCGACGCGGAACGGATCTTCATTCTCCATGGAAATGCCGGCATCTGCAAACGCTTCTTTTGCTGCCGCAACGGCATACTGGGAGAAAGTTCCCATTCGTCTTGCCGCCTTGAAATCCATGCGTTCTTTTGCCACGAAGCCTTTGACCTCGCCTGCCAGATGTACTTTATATTCTGCTGTATCAAATTTCGTAATCGTTCCGATTCCGCAGGCTCCCTTGCGGACGCCGTTCCAGAATTCCTCCACGGTATTTCCAATCGGGGTTACCGCACCCAGCCCTGTGATGACTACTCTTCTCTTCATTCCAACTCTCCTTTTCTTAGATCACCATGCCGCCGTCGCAGTGAATCACCTGTCCGGTGATGTAAGCTGCCGCTTCGGATGCCAGAAATGCGGCCAGGTTTGCCACATCCTCCGGCTTTCCGAAATGGCCAAGCGGAATCTGGGATACGGATGCTTCTTTCACTTTATCCGAAAGAACCTCTGTCATATCGGTCTCAATAAAGCCCGGCGCAATCGCATTGACGCGGATGCCGCGGGATGCCAGTTCCCGTGCCGCTGTTTTCGTCAGGCCGATCACACCTGCTTTCGATGCCGCATAATTTGCCTGTCCGGCGTTTCCTGCCACGCCGACCACAGAAGCCATGTTGATGATGCAGCCGCTCTTCTGACGGATCATCGGCCGTGCCGCAAAGCGGATGCAGTTGAACGTTCCCTTGAGGTTTGTCTCAATGACACGGTCGAAGGCTTCCTCCGACATGCCCATCAGAAGGCCGTCCTTTGTGATGCCCGCGTTGTTGACCAGAATATCGATTTTCCCATACAAAGCAAGAATTTCCTTCATCCACGCTTCACACGCCGCAAAATCCGATACATTGCACTGCATCACGCAGCCGTCTCCTCCTGCCGCGCGGATTCCCGCAAGCACGGTTTCGGCCGCCTCTTTTGAACCATTGTAATTGATGACAACAAAGGCTCCCTCCGCCGCCAGTTTTTCTGCAATCGCACGCCCGATTCCGCGGGATGCGCCCGTTACTACTGCTGTTTTTCCACTTAACATCTCATTCTCCTGCTGCATAATCCACTATCTATAATAAAGTTTCGCACACCTGATGCATTTCCTCATAGGTGCGGATATTGTAACCTTTTACATCCCGGTTGATTTTTCTTAAAAAGCCGGTCAGTGTTCTTCCCGGTCCGATCTCCACGAAGGTATCAACGCCGTCCGCAATCATTGCCTCGATGCTCTGCTGCCACCGCACACCGGATGCCACCTGCTGGATCAGAAGGCCGCGTGTCAGTGCAATGTCACGCACATACTGACCGGTTACATTCGTTACATACGGAATCGCGAGTTCCATAAAACCGACACCCTCGAGCGCCTCCGTCAGTCCCTTGGATGCGGATTCCATCATCGGGGAATGGAACGGGCCGCTTACGTTCAGCGGAAGTACCCGCTTTGCGCCTGCTTCTTTTAACTTTTCCGAAGCCTCTGCCACTGCCGCCTCATATCCGGTGATGACAATCTGACCCGGGCAGTTGTAATTGGCAATGTAGGCGCCGGAAATCCCGCTCAAAATCTCTTCGATTTTTGCAGCTTCCATGCCGAGCACCGCCGCCATCGCGCCCTCGCCTGCCGGAACGGCCTCCTCCATCAGGATGCCTCTTCTGCGGACGACCTTCATCGCATCCGCCATTTCCATACCGCCGGCGGACACAATCGCGTTGTACTCGCCAAGGCTGAGGCCCGCTGTCACATCCGGCGTAAGGCCGCACGCCCGGATGGACTGCTCCATCGCCATTCCGGTTGTCAGCAGTGCAATCTGGGTAAACTCTGTCTGATCCAGATGTTCATTTTCCTCAAAACAGAGTCTTTTCATATCAATCCCGATCAGCTCGGATGCCATATCGTAGACGGCTCTCGCTTTCGGACATGCTTCATAAAAATCCGCGCCCATGCCGACACACTCGGAACCCTGTCCAGGAAACATAAAT
>ERZ827488.479-NODE-479-length-60590-cov-105.616338_pt1 | contig 60590 bp, 102 predicted proteins | sample MGYA00519771_ERZ827488 | MGnify/ENA primary metagenome ERZ827488 (study PRJEB31778, sample SAMEA3449323) | human gut metagenome | biome: human gut; feature: human-associated habitat; material: faeces | place: United Kingdom | collected 2010/2012 ... | reverse complement strand
ACGATGCCTAATTTCATTTTTGATTTTACCTATTCAAAAATCCATTGTTTAAGGGATTTTTGCCTTTCTATTTTTGATTTATGTACCAATTTTGTACCAATTTAATTGGATATACTATATTTTTGATTATTTTATATTACTTTGAGTGCTTCTGCCACTCTGCCCATTTCTAAGTTCTTTTGCTCGTCTGTCGTGTGAACGTAAAGGTTCATTGTGATACCTATGTTCGAGTGTCCTAATATTGTCTGCAAGGTTTTTGGAGTCATACCGGCTTCAATACATCTTGTTGCGAATGTATGTCTTAATACGTGCATTGAAAATCTCGGTATCTGTGCTCTGTCACACGCTTTGTAAATTCCGGTATCATATGTGCTGTTTTTCACAGGTGCCCCGGTCTTGCACAGAAACACTCTGTCTCTCCATTGAATGTCAATAAATTTGAATGAAGCATTTTTGGCTTTCTGCAATTTCAATAGCGATACGGCTTCATCAGTGAGTGGAATTGTCCTATATCCTGATTTGCTCTTAGGCGGTCCCTCTCGCCATTCACCTGTTGAATGTCTGTACTCTAAGCTCCTGACGATTTTGATTGTTTTGGCTTTAAAGTCTACATCTTCCCATTTAAGCCCCACAAGCTCGCCTGTCCTTAGCCCAGTCTGCAAGGCAAATCTGTATTGATACTCATATGATGTGCCTTTGATAGCTTCGCAGAATTTTTTCTGATTTTCAATCGTCAATGCTTCTTTCTTTGAGGATTCCTTACCTATGTCGGATTTCACCATGCGGTTGCACGGATTTTTGGGGATAATCTCGCTTTGATATGCATAGTCAAGCATGTTGTATAGCGCTATGCGCGTCTGATATATCGTTGCCGTTCTGTAATCCTCGTCAGCCATATTAGTCATTATCTTTTGACAGTGGAGCGTATTAACCTCTCGCAGTATCTTATTTCCGATAACAGGCTTTATGTTGCGTTTGTATCTCTCAGTGTAATTTCTTAGCGTGTTCGGTCTTACTGTGCGCTTCTTAACGCTTATCCAGTAGTCAAACCATGCATCAACCAACATGTCAGACGGAAAGTCGGGGTTGCTGTGCTCATCAGTGTACTGCTCATCGGCAAGCCACTTTTTGCACTCTTGCAGTTTAGCGAATAATTTCTGCACTCGCTTTCCACTCCTTGTCGTGTATCTGCCAACATAGTACTTGTCTTTTCTCTGACTAATGCCTCTACCTAGTTCTTTACCTTTCAAGTCCTTTCCCATATTAAATTTTCGCTCCTTTCACTTATGGAAAAGCCTTATGCAATTTATTATAATATCACATAAGGCTACATAAGTCCACATTTGATTATATCTCTATCGACTCTGCGATATACTTTTCAAACTCTTTTCGCTTGATTAATCGTCTCTTTCCGACATACATAACAAATTGGCACCTTGGGTTGTTTGTTATTTCTCGGAGCTTGTTCACTCCGATATTACTGTATTCCGCAGCTTCATCAATCGTCAGCGTTACTTTTTCCCATATTGGTACTTTGTTAATCATCGCCTGACTCCTTTCTATCTTTTCCTTAATGGTTGCCACTCTCCGGGAAGTGGTCGTTTTCGAGATTAATAATCTCTGTGATACTTCTTCAAGGCTTTTATCAGCAACTAGCAACTCAAAAACTTCCGCTTCCTCATTGGTGAAATTGGCATTTTTCATAATCTCTTCAAGTTCCGGCTTAGTAAGTTTTGAAAACTTCATAAGCCTATTATCTCCTATTCTTCGGTTTTGCTTGCACTGTGTATACAAGTATTTGAGTATCGGCATGAGCTGTTACACGGCTTGTTATCCTCATATACACATTGTCTTTCAATCGGCTCTATATCGCTTATAGTTCTGCTATTCATCTTATCATCACTTCCTTTTTATATTGCTCTGCCATATATTGTCCGTAGCTCATGCCCTTACTCTTAGCAATCTCGCAGATTTCCGCAAGTTTATTTTTCTTGGTGGGCTTTCTTTTGAGTCTTTTCTTTTCTCTGATTTTTCTTAATTCCGTAGCTCTCTGCTGTCTATGTGCTTCACAACACGTATTTTGGTTAGCTGCGGTCGGTGTAAATACCTTGCTACAGACTACACATTTAATTGGTTTGTAGTGTTTCATTGTTATCTCCTTGCTTGATATTCAGATTTTTAAACATAGCACACATAACATCTACCACTATCGAGTTGCCAAACTGCTTATACAACTGCGTATTGCTGTTTACTGCTGCCATTTTGTCAATATCTTCATCAGATACACCCATCAGCCGTCCACACTCTCTCGGTGTCAGTTTTCTGATACGATATTGAGGTTTTTCAAGTAATAAATTATCTTTCTGCACACTTGTCAAACAATTACTTGTGCCTTGTGTATTCGCTTCTAACCGCTGTTCTGTCGGACTTCCCGCAGTTCTATCTGACGGATTATCGGGATTTCTGCCACGCATAGCAACTATCTGACTTTCACACACCTTAATCTGTTGCGTGCCACCGCCCTCAACTGTTGTGATATTAGGGCAAAGTGCATTTTCATCATATACTGTGTTTGATTGATGTTTGCCTGTACCATTATCCATAAATCCTAACTGCTTTGCTTCAAGTATTTTTGGCTCTTGATTACCGCCTTGCATTGTACTCAATGTTGGACTGCACCCCCCCACATCATAAATTCTGTTGGTACTCTCAAATTTTGATTCAAGAGAGCCTATTACATTTACATCTGCCATTACTTCAATCACTCCGCTACTTGTTTTATTGGCTCTTAGGGTAGGGCAAATCCCCCCCCTAAGTACCTTTTCGCCACCGAATTTTTTGCTTTCAAAAAGCGTTATTCCGATAGCATCTGTTAGTTTTTCCATTCAATCACTCCATTACTTCCATAATTATCAAGGCCTTTATAATCTCTTGCCCTAAGAGTTACGGCTACATCAATCTGTTTTTCTGCCGTCTCTCCCATATCCTTTAACAACCAAGTTTCCATCTGACCGCAAGTTTGATATTCCACAGTCATATCTTGCCTTGATACAGTTCGCAACTTCTCTCTGTTGTGGCTTATTGATTGTTCCGTCAACGCAAGTCTGTCTGTCTGTCTGTCTGTCTGTCTGTCTGTCTGTCTGTCAAGATTGTGTTGTGGTAATGTGCCGTTGTCAATAAGCTGTTTTATCAGCTTGTCAGCCTTTTCATTGTTAATGTAATACTTTTCATCTACATTATCCTCGAGATAGTCTTTTAACTTCTTTTTGAGTGGTATGGGCTGTGGGAAATGGTAATTGTACTCGCCCAGGAATGAAAACATAAAACATCTTTCACGATTTTGCGCTACACCATAATTTTTAGCGTTCAAGTCTTGATAGTAATTTGTGTAACCTAAGCTTTCAAGGAAATCTAGCCACTTCCTAAAATCGGGCATATTATCCTGGCTATGTACTTGTGGCACATTCTCCATGAATAAAATCTGTGGTAATTCTCCGTTACTATCTCTGATTTCTGTTAGTATTCTTTCAACTTCCCACAACAGACCGCTTCTTGTACCACTGCCCTTGGACATTCCAGCTTGTTTTCCGGCAACTGATAAATCCGTACAAGGGAATGAGTAAGTAAGTAAGTAAGTGAATGCATTTGTGTCGCAGATATTCAAATCTTCTGCATGAACCTTAGTTATATCCATTGTAGGAAAATCTGTGCCATGCACTGCGTTATAGCTTGCTATGGCATACTTATCAAACTCCACAACTCTGTGGTGCTCAAATTTAGCACCTATTCTCTTTAGTACCATTGCCTGACTTCCGTAGCCGGCAAATAATTCTATCAAGCGGATAGGCTTTGTAATGCTAATTGGTTCTCTTGTGAAGTCAAATATGCTCATTTGATTATCACAAGAGTAATTGTCAAAATTCATTTTCTCTTACCAAAAGGAAACCTCGGTTTTATGTGCGCACAACCTATTCCTTTCTGATAAATTAATTAATGTTTAATATTTTCACTACACCACTGCTCTTGTATATCATCATCAGTCTTATCTCGTCCGTGAATGTCGTACCATGCAAGCACTACCTCTGTCAGACCGATTATGCCGAATACTATGAGGGCAGTGTATACTACTGTTGTTATGTTGGTCATTCTGCATCACTCCAATCAAAGTCTATTTTCTGACCGCAATTATCACAATATTTCTGCTTGTTAAGTAAGCCCTTACCATTGCAACAAGGACATAAAGCAAATTCTTTATCTTCTGTAAAATCTGGTTTCTTCGGTACCTGCTTTTCAAGTGCCTGTATTGCAATACCAAGCGCTTCTGCAAAAATTGAATACTCTGGATGATGTACTATTTCTGTTTTCAAGATTGTGCTTGCTTCACTCTCTTTCATATTCATACCTCACTTTTCTAATAACTCTGCTTTTTCCTAATCTGTCGTACCAATTCCCACGATAACAATTCCAATAAAAATTATGAAAAAAATTAATTTACTCATAAATGTCCTCCTATTCTGCTTCTGATTTAAGCCAATCAAGTGTGCAATTTTTACATATTTTTCTGATTTTATTGTTATCGAGTTCACCTTCACTAGCATAAGGGCACTCTTCCAAATCCATAGAATCAATACAACCACTAAATAGCACACTCGCTAACTCTTCATCTGACATATTTCTTATCCTGTCGGCATTAGTCTGTTTATCACTTTCCACAATTTCAAAATATTCATCAATGTAACCTAATACAGTCTTTAAATCGTAAGAGCTATATCCGATAGAATAATCCTTTTTACCAACCTGTCTGTACTTCAATTCATAATAAGGCTTATCATCTAGCATTCGTGCGATTATTTCTAAGCTGTTTACCCTAGCTTTATTTATCTTTGCTGTTCTGCAATCAAATGTGTAACAAGGCTCATTCTCCCTTGGGTTACTGTTGTGCTGGCAGTTGCAAGTGCTATTAATACTGCCATTCAATTCAGCCAATTTGTTATAATAGTATCTTATATACTCCTTACCATACATATTTACTGTCTTTTCAAACTCGTAAACAGCATTACATTCCGCAAGCTCTTTTATTTGTTTGCTACTACACATTATTCTCCACCTCTCAATTCTTTTAAATATTTCTTGTGCTCTTTTCTGAATTTCTTAGAATGTTTTTCAAGAATTTCATAAATGGCAATCTCATTGATTTGTGACTGTCCAAGTGGGTCTGAGACGCACCAGCCGTCCGGTAACAAATACTCAATGATGAAGTGCCGGAATTCGGCATCACTCATGCCAACACCATACATGTTGTCTTTATCTTTTCTTGCTGAATATTTCTCTTTGAAAAACTCACTAATTGTCATTCTCCACCTCTCAATTCTTCGAAATAGAATTTTACATCGTCAGACACATACTTAACGATTCCAAACCGCTCCGCCACTTGATAAGGTATGCTGTCACGCATAAGCCTTTTATGTATTTCTGAAAGATACCTTCGAAATCCCTCGACATCTAAAGTGGCTTTATAGTGGTTGCAGCTCCTACAAGCTGGCATGTAATTTGAAATGTCGTCTGCTCCACCTATCCTAAGCGGTGTTGCATGGTCTACCTGCATATCTTTGTAAGCTATTTCTGTGCCACAATAAGCACAATGTCCGTTATACATGAGATATACAGATTGTCTCACTTTTTTAGGTATTGCTTTTCTTTTATTCATTCTCCACCTCTTAATTCTTCCAGTTTTGCTTCGGCTTCTGCTTTTGTGAGGAATATACTTTTTCCAAAGTCGTTTGTGTCAAAATCATATTCTTCATAAACATCTCCGCATTCGTCAAAACTACAACAATTATACTGATATGAATATGTATCAATACCCAAAAAGGATATGATAATTTCGTTTAGCCTTACTGGTACAACTATATCAAATAACTTTTCGGGATAATAAAGCATATCTCCCACCTTGCAAGGCAATTTAACAAGTCTGCCCTGCTCCTCTAACTGCTTATACTCTTTCAACTGTTCAAGCCATTCAGCTAACTGCTCACAATCTTCTGCGCTTTTAACACAAGCTGTATTCATAGGATTATCACTCTCAAAGAAATCCGCATGGTATCTATGCTCTCTTGCTTTTTCTTTTGTATGTTCTATAAATTCATCAATATTCATTACTGCTCCTTTCCGGAAGTTTAGCTAGTTCGCACACTGTTGCATGCCCCTCACTACTCCACGATGTTCTTCCACCATTCCAAGCGAAAACGCTTCCATTCTCATATTTTGCAAAATACCTTTTAAGCCATCTGTGGTCGTTGCTATCGCTTACCAGTATCGGTGTATCAACTGCAACTTTCGTCCAGTCAATAGGTGGTTCAACATATTCACTATTTGCCCATTTTTTTCTTGCGCCTTTGCAACATTCAGTATAGAATAAACAATCTCTGCACTCTAAGCTGTTGCACGCTATCGGCTCTAATGTTGCTTTGTCAACTGCTATTTTGCTACCACCACAAGCAATATCTAAAATCTGTTCTGTGAATTTCTCTCTATTTGTCATTGTTTGATACTCCTTTCCCATAATCTGGCATGTGTTTAAACCTCTCGTATGCCTTATTGTCTCTGTGTTTTTCCATGTAGGCTTTTTGCCTATTATCGTTTGAATACTTTATATGAGCATTCTGTGTACTATCATTTTCCCGCACATAACTCATTAATCAATCACCTTTATGTACCTTTCATCAACGTAATTAACTTCATCAGCAAGGCATTGTGCCACCTTCGGCAATGCCAGACCGAATTGATTAAATTTATACAGCGTGTCGATTAAGTCCCTAAATTCTGCGATAAACTCTTTAATTTCTCTAACCGGCAATTTAAACATCAATTTAAGTGCCGTACACGCTAAAACCATGTAGCTGTATGCCGTGTCATTTAAAAGCTGCCTCGTGTCGTTTATCGTAAGTGGATTATTTCTCTGATAAATTCTAATCAACTGCTGCATTGGGATTAAATTAATCTCTTTCTGTACATCAATGCCGTATCTGACTTTCAAAAGTTCAGCAAGCGTTTCAGTTTTCATTTCATTTTCGGTCTGTGCCCTTTCAAGGTACTCATTTATGGTTCTTTCAAGCCGTACAATGCGCTTATTGCCAAACCCATGATGTAAATACAGTACATAGTAACCCAAGTCCATAAAGTCTGTGAAAGACCGCCTTACGAGCTTTCTGCGGTTATTGCTGTTTTTCAGCGTAACTCTTTCGGATTTTGTCCATGTAAAATCCGGCTCTTTGTGCTTTTTCTTTGGTTTCAGTTTGTTGCTCATATTTTTTCATTCTTTCTTCAAGTTCTCGTCTCGTTCTGTTAAAACAGGCTTCTGTAGTTTCTTCTGTGACTTTTACAAGTTCTTTACCGCGCCACCGGATAGTTATTTTTGCTTCCTTGCTATTGGTTTTGTAAATCATTTGCAAGTCATATTTTCTTTGCAGTGGTCGGTAAAAATCGTAAAAATCTTTCAAGGAATCCATTGTGGATTCCTCTCTTTTATCTTCTGCCGCGCCAAGTTTGCCTTTTCACAAGTTGCATTCTTAACGTTCTTCTGATAGTGCATTTCACAAACTTTATATCCGGGTTTTACCGGATTATCGCAGAAAAAACATAGTCCTTGTTCATATCTGCCGGTTCTTTCGGGCATTTTAACGTGTGCTCTTCTCATTGTTTCCCGGCAAAATGTGCAAGTGGTATGTCCCGGGTCTGCTTTCCTTTTGCGACAGCGTGTGCATATGCCATTTTTCTTGTCTTTTTCGTATCGTGCTTTTCGCCATACTTTTTGTCGCTCATTGTATTTTTCAACATCAGCAGCACGTATCTTTGACATGGCTTCGGCTGATTTTGCCCTACACTCAACACAGCTTTTTTCGTCACCATACAGCAAGTTCTTGCCACATCTAGGGCAAACACCAACTGCCTGTAATCTTTTATAAAGTTCTCGACCATATGCTGTGCGTTTGCTGTTACATGCCGTACAAACCACGCCTTCTCTATCAAGCGGCTTTCCGCAAAGCACGCAAAGGTTACTAGCCTTTCGTTCTTCATATCTCTGCCTAGAATACTTGTCTTTTATCATTTTTTGCTAGGAGTAAAGCCAGCTTTAATTGTGCGCACAAACCTCTTTCCTCCTATCTTTTCATCTGCTCGATACGTTCCTTAATTTCTTCTGGCATTGGAATGCCTTTAATCGGCTTATTTTGGCTTTCTTTATCTTCAAGCGATAATTTTATCGTCTGTTGATTTTTAGAGCCGATTTGAGCCGAATACGAGCTTCTATTGGTATTTTCAATCAATGCCTTTATATCCTTTGGCATTTTTTGATATTCCTTTGCTCGATTAACAACCGCCCTGTAAGTTCTCATAAAATTTGACTGTACTACGTTTTCAATGCTGTTTATGTCCGTCAGTGCCCAGTTTCTAAGATTATCAGGACTCCCGACAGCCTTTTGTACGAGTGGTGGTAACTTATTAAATTCTTCAACTGCACCATAATAGCCATTCCGCAGTGCCTTGCTGACAAGCAACCATGCTTCCATTTCGTTAAGCTCCTGTGGGGATTGAACCTCATGCAGTTTGTTAATTAGCTGTCCGATGCTCGGTGCAAATCCGCTTGTATCGGAAAAAACATATGCTTTAAGTGCGACTGATACTTGTTCATAAGTGCAATTTTCCAACATCATATTCCATACATCTACTGTCTCTGATAAATTGCTCGGCTTGTAATTGGGGTAGCAATCGCACATTATACGAATGATTTTAACTGCCTCGTCTCTTGTCAAGAATCGCCACCCACCTTTAGATGTTCTGCAATTTCCTCAATAAGATTGTTTTCCATTGTTGTCTTTGATTTAAATAATTTCACAACATCGTCAACAGCTTCATTGTAGCCAACTGTATATCCGTGGTTATATCCGGCTTGCCTGTTTTCGTTTAACATCTGTGCTTCATTGTGCTTAAACAGCCTTGCCTCATCTTTGGTCAGCCACTTTATCCATTTACCGCACTTATTGCAATACAGACCTACTTGTGTACCTTTTTCCTCGATAAACCCATTCACAATTCCACATTTATTACAAGTTACTGTCATTTATTATCACTCCTTTACACATTGTCCCAATCAATGGTGCCTTTGTTAGCTGAATGTGGCTCATTGTCCTTTAGTGCAAATAGCCCTTGCCAACAATGGTCTACTGACTGATTAAGAATTTTAACAGCTAAATCATTATCGCCCTTTGAAAGTCTCTCGATAGTGTTCATAGCTCGGTGTAATGCCATTTCAGTGCATATTGGCTTTTTGATTTTCTTTCGCATTGTCAGATATTCCTGAAAAGCACTCTCCAGCATTTCATCATCAGGGTAGTAGACAGTTTTCTTTTTAGATATTGATTTATCAATATCTTTTTCTTTTATATCCTTATCTTTACTATCCTTAACTATACTATTCTTATCTATACTTACCTTACCTATACTATCCTGTGGCAGACAAGTGGCAACCACTTGGCAACCATCTGGCAACCCATTGGCAACCACACGGCAACCATCGTCAGAAAATGTGTATGCGCCATTGGATTTTATCTTTAATTTTGCCAATTCTTCCTTAAAATTCGTTGGTGTATACCGGTCTTTTCTCAAAGCGTTTGCCATGCGCCAATGCTTAATTACAATCACATCATTATCAAACTGATAAATGTATCTTTTTTCCAATAGCTGTTGTAAATCAGCTACACTTGCGTGAGCTTTGAACATGGAAACTGATACCTGATTGCAAAATCCGTCATCATCAGCAGACATAGATAAATGCAAATATAAGGCTTGCGCACTTGATGATAAAGCCATGAAATTATCATCATCAGTGACTTTTTTTGTGAACATTCTACGTTCTGCCATTTAATTAATCTCCTATTTTCTTCAAGTTTCGGTTGATGTATTTTAATCTTTTTCCTCGTGGTTTATACGCTTCAAGTTGCGCCCCTGTTTGAATTTCACCCATTCTTCAATCTCAACATTTGTGACTGCAAAAATCTGTTTCAAAATTTCCAAACAGATAATTACATCTGCCATTTTCTCAACAAGATTGCTCCTGTCACCTATACCTCTAATTTCCTTGCTAATTGCCTGTGACAGCTTGGAAAGTTCTTCCATGCATACCACAGACTGCATTCCCTCGCCGTAATGCTTTATGCTTTTGGAAACTATTGATTTATCAACGTTAATCTCCATTTTTATTTCCTTTCTTTGATTTTTAGTTAATTAAATCTGTTTCTCGGAAGAGTAAAATCTACTCTCTGACCGCAGCTATAGCACCACTTGTAAGAGTATTTAATAATATCTTCTCCTGTAAAAATCTGACCGCACACAGGACATTTATAATTATCTTCACTATCCTGTACAGCAATTATATCTTTTTCTTTCAGCTTTTCTTTTAAGTGGTCTAATACTTCTATGCAATCATTTCTTTTCATTCCGAATCACCTACTTTCTTTGAGTTTTAGTTAATTAAACCCTTTATATGCTTTTTGGCTCTTTCAAATATCTTATCGTGAATGTAGCTCTTGATATCGTTGTAACAATCTTCGCATAAGTCACTTATCACTGTCTTTTCATTAACATTTGAATAGCCTCTTTCTGCGTAATCGCCAGGGTAAATATCAAAGCCTGTTATTTTATAACAATTGCTACAAAATTTGCCACAAGCATCACATTTGTACGCTTTACTCATTCTGAATCACCCGCTTTCAATAAATCCATAAATTTCTCATATTGCTTCTGTGATACCTTGTTATGCTCTTTTTCGGGCTTTAAGCGGATTATAAGATGCTTTTCAGCGATAGAGGATAATTCCCTTGCTAACACCTTTTTGCCTTGCTGTATGCCTTGCATATAGCCTTTAGGCGCTTTTCTTTCGCCTATTGAACCACTAGCACGATTTTCTCCTTGACCACCTAAACTGACATTTCTAAGCTGATAACCTTTATCAGCATATAGCTTAATGTAATACTTCTCTTTCTCGTCAAGCTGACTTTCGGGGAAATTCAGAAATTCAACTCGCCAACCATAAGGATTTTTCTCTTTGTCATACAGCTTATGTTTGCGTAAACTAAGGTCTATGTGCTGTTGATATCCTACAAGGTGGCTTGCCAATCTGCTAAGTGTATGTACCGCCTGTCCGATATAAGCATACTTAAAACCGTTTTCATCTTCTCGGAGTAGGAAGTAAATCCCACTCCTGTCATTCAGCTTTGGATTCAGCTTCAATAGTCGCTTTTTGTTTTCCTGTTCTATCGCCTTGGCTCTTGCTATGTTCTGATAATTCAAGCGTTACCACCTGCCTTTACTATCTCGATTGCCTTATCAATCCACTTAACATCAGCGTTCATATTCTCATATAGCATATAAGCCTTAGTTTCTTTCAACTGTTCCACAACAGCATCTACATCATAGGCGGTCGGATATTTATCCAGTAATAGCAATACTGTATTTGTACTGAGCAAAGTTCCATTACTTAAAGTAACCGATTCTAAATCTTTCTTTAGTGCATCCGCGTCAATCAATCTCATACTTCCACCTCTTTAGTTAAATGGTAATTCCTCGTCAATACCATCAGGGATTGACATAAAGGAATCTGAATCAGCACTTGGACTGTTTCTACCTATAATTCCATTACTATTGTTCTGTTGATTGGCACGGCTTTCGCAAAATTCGTGTCTTTCAACTACGCAATCATTAGTGTAGATTTTTCGTCCATCCTTGTTAGTGTAGTTGCCGGTCTGCCATCTGCCCTCAATGATAATCTTAGTTCCTTGGTGCAAATACTTCTCTGCAAATTCTCCGTTCTTGCCAAATGCGATACAGCTAATAAAGTCTGCTGCCTGTTCGCCCTCTTTCTTAAAAGTTCTGTCAACAGCTAATGTATACCTTGCTACCGCCATACTTCCGTTTGCTGTCTGTGAATATCTAACATCAGCATCCCTAACAACTCTCCCCGAAATTATCACTTTATTCATATTTTTTCCTCTTGCTTTCTGAAATTCGTTTTCTAGTTTCTTCACTTCTTTTTTGCCCTGTATGATGATATATTGTGTGTGCTGAATTTGTCATCATACATAAATTTTCAATTCTGTTATCATTTTTTATCCCGTTCAAATGATGTATGCAACAATTTCGTGGCACTTCTATTCCTGTGGCTTTTTCATAAACTACGATATGTTCCATAACGTACCCGCCTTTATCTGCTCTTTTATGTTCCGACATTAATATTTGTATATATCCTTTGCTTGTTCTCCTAACACCGCCATTCCAATTACTAGCATTTTTACCACTTTTAGCCTTTGACCTGTTCAAAAACTTAATTTCTTCATCTCTCTTTAAGTTAAGCGAATAAGCTTTTTTATAGATTGCCAAAAATGTTTTATTAGGAAATAAGGCAATTAATTCATCATTTGTTGAGCAAGAATATTTATCTTTTAATAAAAGGACTTCCTCCTCGCTCCATTTGAAATTCATAGTCATTATCTCCTTTCTAAAAAGGGCACTTATTGGGATTAGCAAGTAGCCATTCCTTGTTGCGCTCCGCAACATCCACATTCGCCCCATAAGCAACTTTCTTCATCTTCTCGATAAAACTATCTCTATCAGAATTTTCACTTGATAAATGGCACATTATGACGTTCTGCAAGCTATCTGAATAATTTGCCTTAACAAAATCACAAGCTGTGTCAATGCTTAAATGACCTCTGAAAACGTGATTAGCTTTGCCTGTGTTGTCTCTGTCGATTAAATCCTTGTCATAGTTCACGCCTAAGAGAATGTGGTTTATGTCTTTAAACTTCCACTTGATTAATTCACAATCGGTTATGTAAAGCATTCTTCCCATTTCCTTGTGGGTTATCAGAAAGCCGTATATCGGACAAGGTGTTCCGTCTGCATTGGTATGTGTCCAGCTTCCGTCTATTGTTGTTAGGTCAAAGGGCTTTACTGTAAATTCACCCATATTCATTGACATATAATCAATCTTCAAATATGGTGCATAAATTGGTATTCCCATTGACTTAAAATCCTCAACTGATAGAGAATGGTCTTTGTGCCCGTGCGAAATTACAGCTCCAACAACATTTGATATTTTCCAATCAATACCCTTTTTGATAGTCTTTTCTGACACACCCAAATCAAGTAATAGGATTTCTCCTGTGTTGCTGATTAAGGCATATGTATTACCTGTACTTCCTGTTGCGATACATTTAAGTTTCATTCCTTAATTTCTCCGCATCTTTTCTTAACATTATTTTGAATTTTCCACCACACTCGCAAACAGCTTTTGCATCATAAACATTCCAATTTTCATTAGAACGTGATTCGTCTTTTGGCTGTGGTTTTCCGCACAATTCGCACGCAATTATTATTGGATTTTGTTTCATATTTACACCTCGATTTCATCATCCTGTGGAAACTGAAAATATTCAAATTCTGTTAGTTCTTCGCTAATATCCACCATTATCTCCATATTACTCATGCTGCTTTCAGCATTGGCGAAAACTCTCCTAGCTTTTTCTGACATTAAACCCATTGCTAAGTTCCACTTATAAGACGTCCTTAACATTTCCATGGCCTTAATTGCCTTTGCTTCGGTGGAATATTCAGCCAACTTTGTGCCATTCGGCGATGATAAATTGTGGCAATGGATATATGCTACTTCTACATCTTCATATTTCCCACTGGCTACAGATAATGAAAAATAATCATAAGGAACATCAATTGTTCCATCCTGTGAAATTACTCTCATATCAGCTCTCCTCACTCTGCATGAATGGCGGTAGTTCCTCTGACTGCTTGTCGGCTGTGTCGGTCGGCTCCACATCAATTATGTTGTCCTCGTCAAAATCTACTGTGTTTGCGTTCTGCTCAATATCATTTTCAGCTAACTTCTGTGGGTCGGTTTCAATCTCCATTCCGCTTAAGAATGTGTTCTGTTGTGTCGGATTCTCAAAATCTAACTCAATATGCTTGCAAAGCCTGTGAAGTACAGTTTTCTTATACATCTCACCTGTGAAATTCCTCCAAGCTGGGCCATTGCTTGCCTTACTTGACTTTCTTGTGTTTTCAAGGTCTGCAAGGCTCATTGTGTCATACTGCATACCACCATCGGCATATAAGCATACGGCAAACGCACCGATTATTTTTCCGTCATTGAATGGTAATGGCTTAAAATCAAAAGTCTGTTCTCCACTTACAATCTTTTCTTCAAAGCTATCTCCAGCACGAACTAACTTTGCGTAAATGTCCTTAATCGGTCTGATAGAATACTTCTTTGCCAATTTCTTAGCACCTCTGTAATCCGTCTGATAGTTAAGCTGATTTCCATAAGGTACCAAGTAGCACTCTTTTGAGTAGAAATCCAAGCCAAGATAAGCACCTTTTAAAAGTCCGGCTGTGAGCTGTGATTGGCTGTATTTCTGTAATGCTGGGTTATCATCGATAAGTGTTAATGCATTTTGCACGAACCTAGCCTTGTTAAAATCCTTTGGTAGTGCTTCTGATACGTTGTCGAGCTTATCTGTTAGCACCATGCTAAACGTTTTCTTTTCCGTAACTGCTGTATTCTCTGCCATAATTAATCCTCCTAAATCTCATTAAAAACCTGAACCGCAAACAGTTCATTAGCTGTTTGCTTAAATAAAACTCCGTCAGATATAACTGTATACATATATCCGTCATACTTAAGCTCTACAGTGTGCTTTTTACCACCCATGTAATAATTTCTCTTTTTGATACTCATGCCTATACCTCCTATAATCCAAGTAACTTTTTAATCACTTCTCTCATTCTCTCGGTTTCGCCACTCAACTGCTTCTCGCTTTTATCAGCAAGTCTAATCACTATTTTGTACTCTTCCTCTGAAACTGCCTCTTTAAGCGCACGTAAAACAGTAACCGCCTCTGCCATAACATGGCTTTTTATACCTCTAAATGTAACTTCTCCGTCTTCTGCTTTAATCATTTCTATACCTCCATATTTTCAATCACAAGCTCTTTGTCCTGTGTATGCTTTAACATAATCAACTGGTTATCAATCTGTGGTATTCTCCAATCGTCAACACTCTCTGTATCATCAATAATAATTGGAAAATTAACACCTACCACTTTCTGAAAAGCCCGGCACACGTCAACCTCTACTAACATCCTTGCACCATGGCTGAGATTTCTTGCATATGCTTCACCATTGTAAACAAAGTCGCAGCACTCCTCGGTATCACCATTTAAGAGCGGTCTGAACAGCTTTGCTGTGGCAAAATTCAGATACTTATTTACATCTGCCTGTAAAAGCTCGTTTTTCTTTCGAGTAAACTCTTTCAGCAAATCAAGCTTTCTTTCCCAATCAGCAATTTCTTGATTGAGGTCTTTTCTCTTATCTTCAAGGTCGGCTATGCTATCGTCTATACGCTTGTTGTTTGCCACACCAAGCTCAATCCTCGCATTAGTCGATGACACTTGCCTTAACAGTTCGTTTCGCTCGTTTTTGAGCTTTCTGATAAGCTCTGATGTATCGTTTTCATCAGCAAGAGCTTTCTCTTTTTCCTCGATTTTAGTTTTAAGTGCCTGATGCTCGCTGTTACCTGTCATGTCAATATCAGTAGGTACCATTCCAAGCTCCATTTCAACAGCATCGTGTCTTATCGTCAGCTCCTTAAGTTCTGCTTCAAGGTCAGCTATTTCTTTATTCTTATCCTCGATAGTCTGTTTAAGCTCCTTGCCAGCACTTGACAAAGCATTGCCCTTATCCTCAAGCTCTTTAAGCTTCTTCAATTTTTTATCACTAAAATCAGTTCTCAAACTCTCTATTGTATCTTCCGGCAATCTCTGACCACACATCGGACAATTAACACTGCTCTCGTCAAAGGCAAGCTCCTTTGCCTTTTTCCAATCAGCGCGCACCTTTTCTAAGTCTCTCGCACAATCTTCAATCTCTCTTTCAGAGGTTTTAATGCTAGCTTTTCCGGCTCTTATCATTGACTCTGTTTTGTGAATTGAAGCATTGAAACCATCAATCTGTAACTGTAACTCCATGCGCTTTTTCTGATTGTCAGCATTGGCTTTTCTCTCCATGTCAGAAAGCTCAAATTTAAGGTTCATAATGTCCTCTGTAGCTTTCTGCTTGTCATCTAAAATCTTATTGTAGTCGGACAGCTTATCTTCAATTTCCTTAAGCTGTGGCTCGTAGGTTTTCTTTTGCAATTCAAGCTCTGCAAGGTCTGTATACTCATTGGTGGAATGAATTGTATCAATCCTTGTTGAGATTTCGTCTCTTTCCTTGACAAGCCCTTTTGAGCCATTCCTACCGCCTGTGCCGTTTAGCTTGCCACGACACACTTTTTTGAGCTGGTCAACGTCACCATCGTCAAACATTGGCTTAAGTTCGGCAAACTGTGGAAACATATCGCAGATTTCTTCATCAGTATGTGTTCCAAAATAGCTTGCAAGTGCTAATCTCTGCTCTGCCTGTGACTTGTTGAGCAATGTCATGGCATTTAAGCAAAATGGTAATACTCCAAGCTCCGCCATGTTGTCATTAATGTACTGATTGTAGTCTGCCATTTTATACGGCACATCATTGATTGAGTAATCAGTAACACTGCCTGTAATTTCGCCCTTTTTGTTGCACTTCTGCCTTGTAACCTTTTTCAGGGCTTTTGCTTTTCCGTCAATCTCAAAGGTAACAGCTCTCACAATGCCAACATCGTCAATCTCGACTCCATTTTCATCATGCGGTCTTATGCCTGTAATCTCTCTGTCATTCTCATCGTGACAATTCAGCACATCAAGAATAATCCTCTTAACTGTTGATTTGCCGACTTCATTCTGACCGGACAGCACAGTTTTCATAGAAAAATCTGTGTCTAGTGTGTCTTTGCCGTAGAATTTACAAAAATTCTGTGCAAAAATGTGTGTAATCTTCATTGCGTTTCCTCTCTTTCTATTATTTGTTTATAGTTTTCAGAATCAAATTTCCATGCAAACTTGATTTCTTAACTACTCTCAGATATGAGTCCGACTCTGATACAAAAAGCCACTCGCTCGCCACGTAATGAGCCTTGTTGAGCAATAGCTTCTGCTCTCTCGTTAATGGCTTCAATCTGTATCTTGTATCGCCTAGCCTAATCCGTCTTACATTGTCGCTCATTTAGTTTCTCCATTTCTTTGTCCAACAGCGCTTGAAAGTCAAACGATTTGTTTTTGTGCCGTTTAGCTCGATATAATTCTTGTAGGTAATCGTTAGCACTCTGACGTTTCAATTGGCTACCAATCGCAGTAGATGTCAAGATTTCCATTTCCACTCCCTTCGTCATATACAATCCCTTGTATGCCTATTGGAGTATTGACTATTGTTCCATGTGGTAAATCGTCACTCGCAATTACAACGTATTCGTTTTCATCAACTACAAGCCCATGCTCGTTTAGATGTCTGTCCGGTATATTAAGTCCGCCTCCGGGTAACACTCTCTGTGAATACCACGTATAAGTGTAATCGCCATATCGGACACGCCCTAGTTTCTTAAACCGGCTACAACTGTATTTCTTACGGCAAGTCGGAACTGTTGGCTCTTCATAGGTCTGCTCAACTACAACCGGCTCATTCTGAATTACTGTCGGTTCAATCTTCCCTAGCATTACATCATTTAAATAGGAAGAAACACCAGCCGTCAGCTCAACTTTGCTATCTGCTTTCGTTGCTATTGGCTTTAAGGTCATAATTCCAATTGTTGAAATTAATAACATCAACATCAGGTTTCTTTTTCTCATGCGGTTCGCCCTCCTCTATGAGACATATTGCAATCAATATCAGCCAAAATACTGTTACGATTGCTCCAACGATAATACTCGCTGTCTTAATTCCGTATGCCACTGATAATCCAAGGAAAAACGCAAAAGCTAATGCTCCGAAAATCGAGTAGCCACAGCCCACACAGAATTTTTCTTTCAAAGTTCTTTTTCTCATACAATCACCTCACTATGCAAAACTCTGTTGAGCGTTTGCGTCATGAATAAGCTCATCAAGATACTTAGGCACGACATAGCAATCAATGAACTCATGCACATCGTCTATATACTTTCTCTTGATACTCTTATAAGTAGATACGCAACCATACTCACGCTTTAACTGCGTCCATATATCATAGAATGTCTTATGCCTGATACTGTTGTCCCTGTATGCTTCACTCTGCTTGCCGCCAAGGATATTTACAACTCTGCGCTTAACGTGCTGTTGTATCTCATCAATATCGCAACTGTAAAGTGGTACATTTTCCTTAAGCTCGCTCACATCATCTTTGATGTCGTTTACTTTCTGCTCTAATTCTGTATAGCCCTGTGCCAACAACTGTATCTGACCGCCTGTTGTCTTTGGCATACCATAACTGCCTGTTTTTCTGATTGACGGAAGTACCTCGTCCATTACCCACCGCTCAAACTCCTCTGCGCTAGGCAATTTTGATTTCATAATTAGTCGGTAAATATCACCCTCTGTTATGAATAAAACATCTTGATTTCCACTATTGGTAGGGATGTTCCATTTTAGAACCCCCTTACAATGAGTCTGCACCGCCTTATGAGGTATTGCATATCCTAACGCTTTTGCAACATCACTTCCGGCAAAATATGTCTTATTGTCTTTAGTGATAGTTCTAATTTCTCCGAATTTTTCATTATTGAAAATTTGTAAATCGTTCATGTTTTCTCCTTTCTACTCGATAAAATAAGAAACTTCTACACCAAAATAATTAGCAATCTTAATTAGCTTGTCTGTTTTTGGCATTGATTTTCCCGACTTCCAATCTGAAAAAGTACTTCGCGCCATTCCAAGCTCTTCTGACAGTTTGTAAAACGAAACGTCTCTAGCTTTTATGAGCGTATCGAGTTTCTTAAAGCTCGCCTGTCTTTTTTTCTTGTTCAATTTCCCATCTCCTTTCTTGACAATAGTTAGGAAATCCGTTACAATAAAAAGCGCCATATTAGGCAAAATACGCTAGGAGGTAAAAGCCTTGAAAGCAATTTTGATTTTGCCTGTTCCATATTTGCGAGGTCGCATTTAAAATGTAGCAATCGGTGTAGCGCATTTTGGGCAGTAAAGCTCGATAAAAAATCATGGTTGGCATATCCGGTAATATGCCGTGCTACGCTAGATACTCCTCTCAATCCGTCAGCTAATGGCAACTAAAATGCTGAGCTTAAACTGCATAAGTGACGGAACATTTAAAGAAGCATTGGTACTACACAGTGCGTCGAAAGACTGCAAAATGTATGTGGTGTAAAAAATAAGGCAACGGCTGTTGGTGGTAGTACACTAACAGCTTTTGTTTTTAGTTCAAAAATCCTAACTAAGTCTTGATAAAAATTAGAAAATCGTATATACTATGAATTGTCCAGAAACATAATATTATTTTCTCAATTTTATTTTTTATTGAGTTGAGATTTCCTAACTTCTTTTTTCATTCTACATTAGGAAGTCTTATTTGTCAACCCCAAATGTTGAGAAATCACAACTTTTTTTAAAGGAGATTTTCTATGTACGAAAGATATTGTAAATTAAGAGACTCAAAAGGGTTAAATGATTCAGAAGTGGCTAAATATGGCAGTTTCCCTAAAAGTACTTTTTCGGATTGGAAAAAAGGAAAAAGCTGTCCAAAATTGTTTAAGTTGGTAAAAATTGCAGAATGTCTTGATTGTTCACTTGATTATTTAGTTACCGGAAAAGAGCACCATTCAGTTGTCGAGGAAGCAACAAAAGACTTGGCTTTGTCGAAAATGGATAGTAAAATCAAGGACTACGCGTTGAAATTATCTAAATTGTCGGATAAAGAGCAGGAAAATATTATGAATTTAATAGATATGATGTATGGAAATACTCAAAATAAATTAAATTAATAAGAAAGGTGGTATTTTATTATGAGTAAAACTGTTAAATGCCCTAAATGGGGTTGTGATGGTGTTGGCATACCTGTTGATACCAAGAAAAAATTCTCATTCGGTAAAGCACTTGTTGGCAACACAGTAGGCGGTCTCTTCGGACCTGTCGGTGCCGTTGTCGGTACAGCTACCGGAATTAAAGGTAAAAACGGCAAAACAAAGTTTGTGTGTTCAAAGTGCGGTAACGTTTGGGAAAAGAAAATATAACTACAAGGCAGAGTTTTTACTCTGCCTCTATTTTTCCTTTAATAAATATGTACAAGTACAATAACAGGTCTTTATCTTCCAAGCCCTCAATCATTTTAATTATTTCATCCTTATATTCCATACAACACTACCTCCGATACATCAATTATAGAACATTTGTTCTTAAACGTCAATAAGGACGGCAGAAAAATCCACCGCCCTACCGAAACTTGAAGAGTTCTCTTGCTTGAGAACATCATTACTGTAGCACTTTAAAGTGTTTTATTGTGTCGAAATATGCCGACTATACAACTTTTTGCGAAGTAATGTACTCATATTCCTCTTGCGATATTTTACCGCTTGCTACTCTGTCGAGTAATTCTTCCTTGGTTACTCTGTCACTCTCGTATAGCCTTTTAAGACTTTCAACTAATATTCTCATATTAAAGTACCCCCTCGTCCATTAACTGCCTTGTATAGTTGTCAATTGCTTCCTCATCGGAGTGTTCGTTAATCTCTTTTGCTTGTTCCATAGCAATAAGATACTGTGAGTATTCATCCTGTGTCAGTTCACGTTCTTCGTACTCCCAATGCTTAGGCTTGTAAGTAAAATCGTCCTCACTTCCTGTCGCTTCAACCAATTTAATGTTTTTTCGCTGATAAACGATATTCGATGATGATGCTGTGTCAATGTCAAGCGGCTTGTCCGATTGCATGTTTTCTACGAGCCTGTATTCTGTCATATTCAATACACCTTGCCTTTCTGTCTACTGTTGAAATTTTGTGTTTTAGTTTCCCAAAATCTATAAATGGTTTGATATGCTCCCTGTAATAATCGTACATATCGCAATTTTTAATCCACGCAAGAGCAGAAACCATTTGTTTTGAGTCAAATATTGTAACCTTTGTTTTTCGCCATATCCTAACTGCCTTAGCTCTTATTTTCTTAAGGATTGTTTTTCTTAAGGTAGTTCTATTCCTATAGAATTTATATCCCATAAAATCAAGTGGTCTGCCATATGTTGCTGGCTTTCCATTCTTGCCGACATATGGATTTTGGGATAAATAGTGAAAGCGAAATATCTGCCAGTTTGCCTTGACTGTCAAGCCTAATTTCGCAAGCCTGTTATCAATCACAGCTTTTACCTTGCGCAATTTCTTTTTGCTTGCACAAAATATAGTCATATCGTCAACATAACGTGCATATTTCAGTTCAATACCAAGCGATTTAATCTCATGGTCAAGTTCGCTCAAATACCAGTTAGCGAGCCATACAGAGGTATAAAAGCCAAGTGGCAATCCATTAGGCACGCAATGTATAACATTTTCAACAATCTGCATGAATTTAAAATCTTTGATTTTAGATTTAAGCTTTTCGATTAATTTATCCTGTGGAATACTAGCGTAAAATTGCTTCACATCAAGTTTATAGCAATACTTAATATTTTTACCACCCTGTTTTATCCACTTGCATATGCACTTCTTGCCATACGCACCGCCACGCTTAGGAACCGAGCCATAACTATGCTCATACATTCCCTTGTTAAACATGGGCTTAAGCACGTTTACTATCATGTGATGTACTATTGATTCCATAACTGTCGGTATTACTATCTTGCGTTTCTTTCGTGATATTCCGTCATATATTTCTTTGGGCTTATGCTCAAAAGGTGTGAAGTTAATCGCATATTCTCTAATTTTGGGTATGTATGTATCAAGGTCTGCTAAAATTTTCCTAACCTTATTTCTTCTCTTTTTACCCCTAGAGAAATTTTGAATCGCAAGTTTTATATTTTCGTCTGAAATAAATTCAGCATATAGATTTCTGTATGTTCTCATACGTATTCTCTTCCTATCCTCTCTACCACGTTCGACCATATCCTACTACTAGCAGTAGCTTGCATCGAGTTAATTTTTACCAAGGGGTACGGAATTTAGTCTGCATTCATTTTATCCCATGAATGATAGGTACAGAAGCCCCGATGTTCCACCTCGCATTACCAGCCTCGTTGTTCAAGTTCACGTAAAACGCGCCACAATGACGGCTGTTGTTCAGGTTGCCACCGAAAAGAGCAAAGGCGCAAACTAAATCCCTTATATAAAATTAACCACACACGTTTATAGTTACAAATTTTCTTAGGAGAAACGCGGTTTCTCCCTTTCTGCTTAGGCAGAAATTCCCTCTTCCCTGTTGCAAGTTATTTGTAGGAAAGAGAAGCCCCGAGGGCCCACCACGCAGAACCAGCCCCGTTGTGCAAGCCCACGGAAAACGCGCCACAAAGACGGCCGTAGTTCAGGAGGCCACCGAAAAGAGCAAAGGCTATAATTGCAATATTAAACCAACAGCCATCAGGATAATAGGTCGATGATGAGCCTGTAATTGATGTTGGAAACATGCCTAATGCCGTGTATAACATATCTTTGATATATCCGCCACTTGTACCACTAGGAGTTGAATTAGGTATCTCAATATATCCTGTTCCGTCAGTGTTGTAGTTGGTTGCACTACTTCCGTCTTTTACGGATGGGGATAATTTAACCTTTGCCGTACCATTAGCAAGGATAAGCCCAACTGTTCTTCGCCACTGATTGCCATAATAATTCTCCATACCGAATACTTTAACTCCGGCTTTTCCGGCATTTTCGCCCCAAAATAAGCCTTTGCCATTCATTGTACCGGTCTCGAGTAACAAGTTTTCATCACCGGCATTTTCACTCATGCCTCGTCCAAATACATCTTGCGTGTCGGTAGATTTTCCCATGATGATAAGCAAAATATTAATCAAGAGTCTGTCAACGTACTGCTCGATTTCGTAGCCCGTACCATTAGCTCTTGCATATGTCATTTCTTGGCTGGCTGTTTTCGATTTAATAACTGTTTGACCGCTTATTGAGCGTAGCTTATTGTTACTGTCAAGTGAGCCATTATAAATTGGCGTGTAAAAATGAGATTTTTCATTACCATTAATATCAATGAAATTCAGATTTTTAAAATCTTTATCAGCTTGGTAGTTGGCAACATAAAGGCTTGCACTGTTTGGATTGCCTTTGTCGGGTTCAATTTTCCACCATATAATGTCTGTGCCATTGCCCCATTCCATCATAGCATTTCCATCGTAATCAATGCTTGCTACATCTGACGCACCGCCATCTATTTTTTTAGTCAAGTCATTCTCGTTGAGGTAATAGTCAACCTGACCATTTGTTTTAAGCATACATGGCTTTGGCATAAAAAAGGCATTCGCCCATGAACCATAATCAAAAGTTCCGCTCGCGAAATTCATGGTTGCCGGAGTCATGCCTACTGCGTCTGCTAAATATCTGACTCTTGTTTTCGGGTTACTATCCGCACTGTTGATGTGAACACCATAAACAACTTTTCCCTCACTTAATTTTGTACCAAGGGCTTTAATGCTTTCAACAATCGCTTGCCCTGTTGTGTCTGATATAATGTCTATTCCGTTCATATTAGTCCTCCTTACTTACATTGAGTAATCCGGCACTTGTCACAGAAAAGGTAATGCCTCTTCCGTTTGCTTTCTGCTCGACTAGTCCGGCTTGTTGTTCTGCTTTTTGTGCAGCTTCATTTGCAGCCTTTGTAGCTGCGTTTGCTTGACTTACCGCCGTATCAATCTTTCCTGAAGCTTGTGCGACCTCGTTTGCTTTTTGCGAAGCAGTTTGTGCTGATTTTTGAGCCTGTGAAGCAGAATTGCTTGCTGAGGTAGCTTTTTCTGTCGCAGTTTGTGCTGATTTTTGAGCCTTTTCTACCGATTCTGCCATGCCGTCAAGATAGCTCTGAATAAGTCTTTGAATTTCAACGTCAAAATCCTCAACAGTTCCCATTCGCTTAACAACTCCCGGTGCAAAGCACATATACACCATTTGTTTTTGAGATTCATTGTCAATAGATACCGCCCACTCGCCGGGAAGCATTTTTGAGGGGTCAAAGTCAACGCTCTGCCCTCGTCTCATTTGAATTGCCATAAGCTACACCTCGCTTTCATCAATGCCTAACTTACGGCATAATCTTGAAAACTTATCTTCCAATTTATCTATGTGTTTTTGCATTTTATCAATCTTCTGCTCGTCTCCGGCAAGCCTTAAGATTAGGAATTGCTCATAGTTCATGCCGTAGTACAATGTATCATCATCCGATGTGGCTTTATTCTTGAAAATCATATTAAGGTTTTCATCGACATGCCCTTTATCTTTAAGATTCTCGATTATATCTTGTGCCATTGCTCCAAAATATAACGGCTTGTCTGAATATCCTTGTCTATTAAGATTGTATTGAAATAAATCGACCGAGCCTACTGCATCAATATAATCTTGATTAATTGCTTTAATATTCTTTTTCAAGCGTTTATCTGATGAACTCCATACCCAAGTAGCATCGACTTGGAAGCTCAGGGCACTACCATTCCAACCACAATGGTATGTATGACCTGTTGCGTCACCACACATCGCAGTTCCTCTATTGGGCTCTCTAAATTTATCAGATTGTATTTCTTGAGCATACATTGTCTGTGCACCTATAGAGCCTGTGGTTCCGTAAAGGGTAATCAAGTTCTCATCATTTTTGACAATTCGCAATACCGCACCATTCATCCAAAGCTCATAATTGTTTCCTGAATTGTCAGTAGCTGTTAAATCAATCGTTGAATTACTCAAATTTCCGTTCAGCGCAATACTTCCGCCGGACATATTAAAATTTGAGGCGGTTACTTTTCCATCGTTGTCAACTGCAAACACTCCATTTCCAATATCAATTGTTCCGCCCACAATATTCTTGCCAGTAATTGTTGTTCCTGTGATGTCCTCCGCGTCAACTGAACCGGCCTTAACACTAAGTGCATTTACATAGCTCGTAGTCACGGTGTCTTTCGTAATTTGTGTTGCAGTATCCGAATCAATGTATTCGGCGCCATTGCTAAGTTGATTATTGTCTGTAGGTATCTGCTCCGTTGTGGCATAGTTGCTATCGTTTGTTAGCTCACTCGTCTTGCTTGGTATACTTGGCTGATTGGAAATATTATTCCATGATATACTAACTCCGTCAGCAAGCGTAATACCCTTGTTATCAAGCGTAATCAGAATTTTTCCGTTTGCGTCTTTGACATACTGCTTGCCGTTTACGTTATTCTCACCGCCTAAAGTGAGTGTGCCGCCATGCGCCCAGTCAAAATTAATGCCAATAGCCGACATAATATTGAAAATAGCGTTTCCGTCTTTATCAATTCCGGCATTCCATGTTTTACCATAGTCACTTGATACCGCCATTCCATTAGCTGTCATTTTCCACTGTATATTACTCGATTTCAAGTCTGATTTGTTGTGCATAATATAAATAATCGAGCCATCCTCTTGCACTTGTTCAGTCTTAAAAAGTCCGAGCGATTGAGACATTAGCTGCGTCAGCAATTGCATTTGCTTATCATATACACTTAGTTGCGCCTGTGCAACTTTCCTAGCTTGTACGATAGCCTTTGTCTCATTACTGAATTTATCAGCACTATTCCTTGAAGCATTTTCAGCATCACACGAAATTTTAGTGCCACTTCCAACTGTAAATGTTCGGTTAGAAATAAAACAGCTATAGGTATTCTGCTTGCGGTCTGTCACAAGCGCCACATCTCCGCTCTCAATCAATGGGTTTGACAAGAGTGTAGCATCAAGAGGCCTGAACCTCATGCCACCGATTTTTTTGAAGATATAGTTTGCAACTGTCTGTGCCTTGTCTGCCGAAATAAACGGATTATCAGAGATTGAGACTACATATCCCTCTTTTCCGGCAAGAGCATTAACATCTTTTGTCTTGTCCTCTTTCGATGTCAAAATAACTTTAACACCTGTAATCACAACATCATCGGTCGCGACATTCAAATCCTTTTGCGTGTAAACATTGTGGTAATTTCTCGATTCTGTAAATGTTCCACCATCAGCGATATCTCCACTTGAATAGTCGGTGAAATTTCCACCATTCAGTGTATCTCCGTCAGAGTATGGTGTAGTGGTAGTGCTAAAGGTTCCGCCATCGTAGCCTTGACTGTCAAATTGGCTCATATCATACCATCCGATAAGCAATTCGCCATCGTGACCGCACTTGCCCCATAATCCACTTAACTGCAAGATGTAAGCTATCACCTGTCCATATGTGAGCTTTTGATTATCGCTTGGTATCTCGTTAATCACGTAATCAGAGTTGTAAAATCTCGCCATAGTAAAAGGTACATCGCACTTAATACAAGCATCTCTGACTACCTCATACGCTGTCGTAGGGTAGCTTAAATTGCTATCGTACTCGCGATTGAAATTATTAATATTGTCAAGGCAAGTAAGCGTTATGAGTGAGCCGTCATAGCTTGTTTCGCTGACTCTATACTCACCGATTTTTAGTTTTTCACTCGTGCCATCAGAAAAGCTTTTTGAAACATATGCTGTTACGCTTGCCTTATCAAAATCATACTCACTGTAATCTTCATAAATGTTATTCAGCTTAATTTTCAGTTTTCCGGCAATCAAAGCCCCGATTGTGAAAGTACCATTGCTTGATGTTGAATCATTAACCTCGAAGCCATTTGCCCACAGCTCGCTATCACTAACAGGAATTTTTTCACCATTAGTTGTAACTATGTCGGCAAAGCAATTTACGCTTATATCATTGTCAAGCATTACTGCCCTTTGCCATTTAGCTGATACGTTTAGCATTTAATCACCGCCTTATTCTTCTATGAGAGGAAAGCTTAATACCTCATACCTCTTATTGCCAACAGTCCATATCTTGATAGGTGCGGTTCTGTCACCCACATAGAATGTACGTGTTTCATCAGTTCCGCTCATAGCGTCAGGATATGTTACTCTGATATATTCCGGATTTACCATTTGAAGTATCTTTGCTGTCCTAGCCTTGTCTGTACCATTCCACGACAATTTAATTTGTCGTTTCTGTGCTATTCTATTCTTGTGCATTTTGCCGTCCTGTGTACGTCCACTATCGCTTGCAGACACATCAATCAAGCCCCATTCAAAGCTTGACGGCGTAGGTAATTCCACTCCGTCTACTAACATCATTGCCATATTGTTACCTCGTAAAAAGACACCCATGCAAGGGTGAGTGTCTTAGCCAAATTCATTTGCTACAATATATCGTTGTCCATGCTTTGCTTTACCTACCTGTGTCATGCGATAGAGGGTTTCGCTGTCGCATTTAAACACATTTTCAATAATAGGTGCAGAGTTTCCACCGGCATTAGAGTTCATCATTACTTGCGCCATGCCCTCCATGACAGCCTGTTTAATTCCCTCTGTGATTTGTTGATTGTTTGCAACTACGTTTTTTCCGTTTGAGAATTTACCGACTAACTCATTGTGATTGATAAAAGCCATGCCGTCCTCTCCCCTTGGGAAAATTCCACCACTAGCAAGCCTTGGAATATGCACTTTTGGAACTAACGATACTCCGTTCCAATTTGCACCGGCCACCTTAGCGGCCATAGAAACAACTTTGTTAAATCCTCTTAATAAAGAGTTAATTCCACTGACAACAAAATTAACGCCGTTTTCTATTTTAGAAATAACGTAGTTCATGGCTCCTGTAACACCGCCTTTTATCGAACTCCACACATAATTAAATGCGCTTGTAATTCCGTTTTTCATAATATTAAAGCAGTTTGTGATAGGCGAAATAACATTGCCATTAAACCAACCCGCCACGCTTTGCCAAGTAGATATAACAAAGTTCTTTGCTGTGCTAAGTGCCGATGTTATACCAGCTTTCAACATATTAAAAAAGTTTGAAATCGGTTGTATTACTGTACCGCTAAACCAACTTGCCACCCCTTGCCATGTTGAAAATACAAAATCTTTTGCTGTCTGTATCGTTGTCTGTATAAACGTTTTTAAAAAATTAAACAGATTTGAAATTGGAGTGATTACATTATTATTGAACCACCCCGAAGCTACTATCCAAATTGCTTGAATTATTATCCAAATACCTTGAAAAATCTGTTGTGCTCGTGTAGCAAAGCCTTTAAAAAAGCCAACTATCGGTTCAATTACTGTGGAACTGAACCATTTCGAAGCTCCTTGCCACACAGTTACTATGTCTTTCCATAAGGAGCCAAAAAAGCCACTTATGGTTTTCCACATATCTTTAAAAAACGAAACCACAGGCTTAATGACATTTCCATTGAACCAATCGCCAACTGTTGAAAACAGTTCACAAACTGCACTCCAATTATCTTTTACCACAACAACAATAGTTGCGACTGCTGCCACTATTGCTCCAACAATTACCGCTGGCAATGCTGCCACGCCAGCTAATATTGCTCCGATTGTAGCCAATGCGACACCTATCACCATTAAAAGTTCATTCACCCAGCTAAATCCGTCTTTTAACATTTTGACAAAATTTACAATAGATAAAATTGTTCCGGCTATTGTCGAAAAAGCAGAACCGATTGTTGCTAATAGGTCTACTGCCCCTGTTCCGAATGCAGCCGTTATTGCATCGCCCAAACTTAAACCACTGAATAATCCCTCTATAAGTAGTCCGAGGTTTGTTGACAATGAGGCGAAAATCGTTTTAAATGCTTGCATTATTGCCGTTCCAATACCAGCTCCTTCTACAAGCTCAAATCCAATTTTTGAAGCTATTGCCTGTGCTATCGCTTTTGATAATGATTTTCCAATAAAAGCGAGTGCCACTGAACCCAATTTTAACGAAATTATCTTTTTTATCAGCAATGTGCCAACTATTATCTCAACAGTTTTAATGTCCAAATTGCTTAAAAAGTCCGTAATTCCTTTAAGTATGTCTTTCCACGACACATTTTTAATTGCCGTGGTTAGCATGGTGTATATTCCTTGCACCCATGCGTTAATAGTTTTTGCTAGTAACGCAAAATCAAAATTCTCAAAAAATCCATTAATGCCGTTAGCAATCGACAAGCCAAAATTAGTCCAGTCGAATGTTGTACCGAATGAATTGAGAAAATGCAAAGCTGTATTCAGTGAACCGGCTATTGTTGCGCCTAGGTCATAAAAGAGTCTTGGGCTGATTAAACCATTAAGGAAGTCTGCAAGTCCTTTTCCGAAGTTGTCAGCTTTCCGATAAATTTTCTGCCAATCAATGCTCTCCATAGCACTCGCAAGAGCGTCACCGATGTACTTTCCAAGCGAGTAAAGGTCTTTGATTGATGATTTGTATTTTTCGAGCAATCCATCAGTCTTTTTCAGTGAACTATTAACGCCACCGCCAGCTCCACCGCCACCTGAACCGCCACTGCCTGAACCGCCACCACTGCCACTATCGCTGTTATCGTCAAGTGCGTGTATCTCATCTATGCTAAGCAGTGTCTTTTTCAGTTTTTGTGCTTTCTTGTTGGAACTATCAGCATTATCGCCAATATCGCCAACTCCGTCAGCTATGTCCTCCATGCCGTCAGCCGTGGCACCGCGACCGCTTATCTCGATAGTCCATCCGAAGATTGCTCCGAGTGCGTCAGCTACAGTTCTTGTAAAGCTGATAACCTTGAGCATTACTTTGCTTAAGGCTTGAACAAATGGTTTTAGAGCATTGATTACTACGCTACCTATGATACTGCCCCATGCTTGAAACTCTTGCTTAAGGACTCTTACACTGTTAGCCCAGGTGTTCGCGGTCTTAGCGAAATCACCTTGCGCAGCTTGTGTATTTGCCGTGACATAGTTGTACCTTAAGAGTACCTTTTCGGCTTGTGTCATTGACTTGATATTTGCGTCAAGTCCGTTTTTCATAGCCCACTCTGAAAGTGTGGCTTGCGTTAAATCAAGTCCGTATCTCCTCAAAGGTGCTATTGTTCCCGAAAAAATGGATTGTAAGCTCTTTGCAACATCAGCTTGGTCTACATCGTAGAATGAAGCCATGTCACCAGCTAACCTTGTAAGATTAAGTGACATATCAGCCATACTGTCTGTAGTCTTGTATAGCGTGTTATTTTGGCTCATAAGAGCTTTATTCGCCACTGCCGTACCATTTGCCACTTGTTCTGATGAAATACCTATAGAGGTACCTAACGCTTGGAAACGGCTTGATATTTGCTTAACTGTCAGCTCTGACATTCCGAAGTCTTGAATTGATGTTTTTGTAAAATCATCAACTTTGCTTGCCATGTCGCCAAACGTGGTGTCTACTACGTTTTGAACCTCGGTTAATTGGCTTGCTAAATCAACTGCACTGCCTATTTTTCCTACAGCTCGCATAACCAACCAATAAGTTGCGTAAAACTTACCGATAGTTGAAGCCAAGCCCCTAAATCCGCTCCTTGTACTCTTAATCGACTTAGTTGTGTTCGAAAAGCCTGTTACGAGCGACCTACTAGCCGAACCAACTTTTGAGCCTTGTTGCGACAGATTAGCAAGTGCGTTAGTCATTTGAATTATGTTATTGCTGACTCTCGGTGCGTTAGATAATGTTGTCATTACCTCTTTCAAGGCACTGCCAAGGTTCCTGATGTTATCCGCAGCATAACCGGCTGATTTTGAACCAAGCTTTGAGATTGAAGCTGTTAGCTGTGTAATCTCTGCTGATTGCTTTGAAATATTTGCAAAGCCCGACAGTTCTGTTGCCATGCTCTTTAAGGCACTTGCCGAGCTGACAAGTCTTGCAGTATCAAGGTTGCCGAGCTTTTCCATGTTAGTTGCAATCTTGCTAAAGGTACGAGTGTCGATACTGCTCACACTTCTAAGTGATGTTGCAAGTTGCGACATTCCACTCGCAAAATTGCTTATGCTTGCACCATTGAGGGAATTGAGAGTAGTTCCAAGTCCTTGCAACTTACTTTGTAAATTGCTTATGGCTCTAGTTGCTTGTTGCGCGTCCGACTTGATTTGAAGCTCAATGCTCTCTGCCATTTTCTCACCTCCCTGTAATAAAAAAGAGCTACCCTAAAGTAGCTCTCATGTATTTATCCTTTGAGCAGATAGTATGTTGTAATCAATCCAACATAACCATCTTGCTTAAGGCCTCTATTCTTTTGAAATACCATGACGCATTTAGTGAGATAATCCGTCCACTTGCCGTAATCAGTATCAAGTTTGTAAAAATGGTACTTGTCATGCAGAGTTTTTCTCAGCCACTTAATGGCTGTCGGGCAGTTATGTCTCTGACTGCTCCACAAATTGTGATTTTTAGCAAATCTCTGTGAATTAACTCCAAATCTGCCATCCTCTTTAAGCTCATTTGTGTCAAATCCGATGTTCATGGCGTGCTGCCATTTTCTTACATCATCATTATCGAGGTAATATTCCTCATTGCCTTTCCAAGCGTTATTCTTTGCCGGAGTTGCTATTGGTGCCGGAGTTGCTGTTGGCGCCGGATTATTCTCTATTCCATCGCCTTTATCAAGCTCAATGTATAGTAAGTTAGCATCAGTACTGTTATTCAGACCGCTACAGGTAAATGCACTCGAATACTGCCAACCATACAGAGGATGTTGAATAACAGGCTTTTTTGCACTATTAGGTTCATCACCAATAGACATTCCCTTAGTGGATGGATAACGTGCAATCCAAAACGGACAATTAATCTGATTTGCGTATGGTGCAATGTACTGATTGTAAAAGCTAAGCCCTGTGTATACACCAAAGTTAAGCCCGGCACTTTTGATAACACTCTGATATGTGTTGATAATATCAATAAGCGTCTGTCCGAGCCCTTGCTGGCACTTATCTTCAACATCTAACCAAACAAAGGTTTTTCTTCCGTTGAGCGTCTGAATGACCTTGTTTGCATCCGTCTTTGCCTTGTCTACTGTCGTAGCGTATGAGTAGTTGTAAACACCTTGTATCGGCATTCCTACATCAGTACAGCCTTTCCAATTTTGCTCAAAGGTTTTATCGGGATTAAGGTCTTTACGGATTATTTTTAGGATTGCAAATTGCACTCCAGCCCACTTAACCTTGCTCCAATCAATATTTCCTTGATATGACGATACGTCAATTCCTTTATATGCCATATTTTCACCTCATTAATCAGGACTTTCAGGTAATCCTGACTGTCTTAATGCGTTAATTCGTTGCTTCATTTCGTAAACGGCAATTTCCTCATTAGACTCCTTGTATTTAGGCTCGTTATCTTTTGAGTATTGCTCATTTAATGATTTCTCAATGTATTTTGCTCTTGCTTTGTTGCTATTCAAAGCTCTGTCAATTGCTGTAAGAGTTGCGCTTAGTCCGTATGTGCCCCACCAAGCCCACATGTTGGAGTCGGCTTCTTTTTGCTCGAGTATATAAGCCTTTGAATAAGGCTCTAAATCAGCCGGACAAGACATATCTATGTCCTCAACACTGAATCCATAGCCTTTAGTTGCTAAAAGCCAATATGGGCGGATTTCGTTACAATATACTTCCCACGTAAGCTCTTTTACTTCTTGATTGGCTTCTTCTTGGCTGTCTGTACCTCTTTCGCCAACATCTTTGATAAAAAACTGTTTTTCTCCATTTCAGCCGACAAATCGTTGTAGAGCGACATTATATCTCCACCCTCTTCATTCTCTGGGTCGAGATAATCGTCAAGCAAATCATACATCTTCGCTAATTGCTTCTCTTTTGCTTCTTTATCGTCAAAATCAAAGCCAAATTCGTCAGCGTGAAACTTTTGCAAGCCCACGAGCAAAAACTCCGGTAAAAATCCAAGCATGTTGTCAATGACTTCAAGTCCCTCGCCCTTTTGCTCCATTCCTACGAGCCTTGGGATAATTTTATTCTTATATACCGGTGCATATCCGAATTTAACTGTATACTCTTTTCCATCTAATTTAATTTTCATTTTATCTTTCCCTTTCTCCCTAATTTATATAGGGAAAGAGGCAGTTTTAACACTGCCTCAATTACCTTGCTATATTGTATCTTCAAGTTCGCTGTCAGCCGTGCCATCATCATAGCCAACCGCTACGGCTTTTTTCGATTGGCTCATGATTTTTTTGTGAGTGTGATTGCTGTTGGATAACCTTGGTCATCCTCCGTTACCGCAACATCGTAGTTATCCTCAATCCACTTAGGCACTGTCTGAACTGATACAGTCGCAGTTCCTGTTAAGTGGTCATCAGAAGCCTCACCTGGGGCGAATGACTCCTGACCGATAAAAGCACAGATACCTTCTGAACCTTTTCCGTCTGTACCATAGAGAATGATAAAGTCAAGTTTCTTACCCTCATTGGTTACCATCTCGTCTTTGTACTTCTTCTCAAAAGCTCCCTCAACTTCCATAGAACCGGCTGAACGTCTGCCCATTTCCTGTGTCTCTACTAAATCCTCAAGAGTTGAAGTATCTACCATGTTCTGTGAGCCGAATGGTGAGGGAATTGATTTTGCTCTAAGTAAGAGCTTGTAAGTTCCAGCCCAGTAATCGCCACTTGTGGCGGATGCGGTTGGTGTCTTGTAAGCAATTCTACTTTTTAAACCTGTTGCCATTTTTATTACCTCCTAATTTTTCATAAAAAAATAAGAGCCAAAAAGGCTCTTATAATCTATCATTCCAGTCGAATGACCGCCTAGCACGTAATGTTGCTGTCCATAATTTGCCGTTTTTTCTAGCGAATGGGATTGTTGTCAGCTTGAATGACATAGCTTTGTATTCATTAGCCACTGTCTGCGCCACATTCAAAGCTTCTAAACGGCTTTTATTCGTTGTAACAATTACTTGTGCCGTAAATAACACTGTATTTGTTCTTCTGCCCTCTAAATCCTCATTCTGTTCTATAGGTTCGAGTGCTTGAACTAGCACTGTCGGGAAACTAGCCGCCGCACTGTCCGACTGTTCCTCTTGTGTGAATTTTAGCTTGGGATATTTAGTTTTCAATTTTTTCTCACATCGGGTTTTCACAATCGCATATGTAAGGTCTTCAAGGTCATAAGCCCATTGATTTTGACTTGCCACTTTATCTCACCTCAACTAAAATTTTTCCGTGCCGTTCTCATAATGTCGTTTTCCATTTTTAAAAATGCGTGATACATCGGCATTGTAGGTGTAATGCCGTATGAATGGTGTAATTCTCCGCTTTCGTCTCTCCAATACCAACCCTCGCTGTCAAATGCGTGTGTCTGCCCCGGGAAAGTCCCTTGACCGCCTCTTGCATCATTGAAGTGTGGCTTAGCTCTCCAGCCCGAGCCGTATTCAGCCATAAGCAAAGGCGATACATCGACTGTCTTAAGTCCGTCTGCTGTCTGCCATGTGCTTTGTATCTGCCCTGTTTCCGTGGCAAGTACAATAGCTATACAGCCGTCCGTTGTATCTTTAATTTCGTAACTAAATGTAATATAGTGTCCGAAATTGCCTGTATTTGCTCGTGCTACAGCAATGCCATTACTAGCAAGCTCGCCAACAAACGCTATGCACTTGTCTTGTAAGCGGTCTTTGTATCTTTCAAGCTTGTCTATCGCATCTTGTATAGATTTTTCTGTCAAAGAAACGTCAATCTTCACAATTACACCTCTTTCACAACTGCTTTCAACATGTATTTAACTGAGTAGAGAGAGGGCTTGACTCCCACTATTGTAAAATCTGCGGAAGTTGAATCAACTAATCCGTTTTCGTTCTTTGTAGGCTCGCTATCAAGCCAAATAACGTCACCCTTTTTAAAGGGGTACATTCCCTTGTCTGTCAGCAAAACAGCGTCAAAATCAGCCGTATTAAAGCCATATTCCTTGTTCTGCGCTTCTCCTCCGTCAAACGATATATTCGCCCGAAAATCAACAGGCTCCGAAAAGCCTGTTTCTTCATGGGTGTAATATATCTTCTCTCCGTCCTCTGTTTCGTAAAACTTTAGATTTCCGTCCTCGTCTTTTTCATAGACTGTGACAGTTTGACCTTGAAGCGCGTATTTCATGGCTTGTTTATTAATGTCAAGCATTTTTCTTTATCTGCTTGTAAATCTGATTAACACCGGTACTTGCCATGCCCGACACAATGCCAACTGCTATTGCATCAAGAATGTTGTTTGCCGGATAACCGGGAATTACAAACATTCCAACAATACCGAGTACTCCACCGGCTACACCTACGATAATAGGAATAATATTATCTTTAACCTGTGGTATCTGCTTTGAAGCATATCCGATTAAATAAGTAATTACCATAATAGCAACCACTGTAGGTACTTGTGTAAAGTCCATCAGCTTTTACCTCCTTTGCCTAAATGGATTTCCTCAATCTCATTTTTCATTTTTGTTACCATGCCGTTGCCGCCAAGTGCGTGGTATGCGTCATACATCTCGCAAAAATTCTGATACGCATATGAGGGAATTTCACCAAGCTTCATGTACTTATCATGGTATTCGATAAGCTGTACTCGTAAAAGTAGCATTGTACCTTTTCCGTTTGCTTGTCGTAGCTTCTTTTCCTCTTCAATGCGCTCGTTTCTTTCTTTTGTGTCTATCGCTTTTTGCTTTTTCTGCTCTTGTAAAAGCCAAACAATATAACCCAAAAGTGCTGTCAGGACAATTGGCAAGGCAATAATGTATGTCTGATAGATTAAATTATTCATCTTACAGCCTTTCATCTTTGGTAATTGGCACACCGCCCACCACCACTTAATGTGTACCGCCTGCTACCATTTTGGTAACGCACAATCTTCTTTTGCTTATAGCACTTTGACAAAAGGGAAAACTCCGACAAACAGCTTATCTCTGTCTTTCCATGTACGGCTCACTCCACCCTCACTCAATGCGCTCATATAGTTCTCACCAGCTTGTGAATGGTCGTAGACAGCGAGATTGATAACGACATTCTCAAACTGCTTTAAATCGGCAGTTATATCATCATCAGTGAAAGTGTCCGGATAACACCTTTTTGCTTTTACATCTTCCGTGGCTTGTCTAATGAGCTGTTCAATGAGTGGGTTATCTTCCTTGTTGTCGAACACTACCACATCAGATGTCGTTTCATCATCATTCGTGACTGTATCAATATGAAATTGTTTGAGTCTGATTTTGACTTGCTCTAATGTGGTGTATTCCATGCCAAGCTCCTTATAATCCAAATTTTTCAATTAACAGTTTTTTCAATTCACCGCCATTTATTTCTGTGGCATTTTCAATGCCATTTTCGCTCGCAAGCTTCTTTAGGTCGGCTGTTGACATTCTGTTAATTTCTGTCTTTGTGTATGTCGTTTCAGGTGGGTTCATAAAATCAGAAGGCACCGAATTGCTATTGCTTTCCGGTACCTCGTCTCCGACTTTATACCACACTCCATCATGCTTTATAGAGTGCGTTGCTATCATAAGCCTTAATCCTCCTTAACTTTGAGAACCATAACGCTATCCATACCCTCAAATGTAGGTAATCCAATCATAGATACAATACAGTGAGTATTGATAGGATGATTTGTAGCGTATGTGTATACAGATACACCGGTCTCAACAAGTGAGAGGTTTCCGTCTGTGATACTTCCGCTTCTTTCCTCCGGCGTCTTACCGAATGTGTAATCGCCAAGGAATACTCCGGCAGACTGCGCAGATACAATACCTGTTGGCACAAAGTACTGTGTCTGTCCCGACTCGTCAACATAGAGCTTATCGTATACTTCAATCTCGATACCATATCCTCTAAGGTATTCAGTAACCTGCCCTTGCTGTAATCTGATACCGCCATTGTAAGCAGTGATACCGAGTACCTGTTTCTTTGTATCTTCTGCGTTGAGTACCATTTCCCATGTCTCTGTGTTCATGGTAAAACGAGCAAGAGAATATCCTGTAGCTTTTGAAAAGTCTCTCCTGACCTTAATAAAGTCGTCAAGTGGTGTGGCTGTAGCCGACTTGTCCCATGCGCTTGTGCCTGAAAAAGTCTTGTAATGCTTTGCCGTATGCTCTGATTTCTCGTTATCTGCAAGGTAATCAATGTAATATGGTTTTTTGTCAATAGTTACTTTTACTCTTGGTACACCATCTGTAGGTGCAAGTAACTGCCAAATCTGTCTCTCCGGCACAACTAATGCGCCCTCGATAAGGTTCATTGGCTTTTTGCTAATTTCTCTCAATACCTGATTTGCGAGGTTGGCATTCTCTGCACTTCTGTAGTTGTCGTATTCCTGTTCTTCTTTCTCTGTGACCATATAAGACTCACGATAAAATGGCATTGAGTTCTGAATGTCAGAGAAACCTCCAACATCTCTTAACTCTGCCTGTGCGTCAAAGTTTGAAGCTTTGAGTGATACTGGCAGTCCGTTCTTGCCCTTGATAAATCTAAGGTCGAGCGAGTCCTGTTTACGTGTTCCGAATTTTTGCCTGCCAAGATAAGGGGCAGTTCCTAATGTCTTCTGATAATTGTTCCACATTACACCGAGACTTCTCGCTGTAAATGCTTCTGCTAATGGTAATGCCATGTTCTTCTACCTCCTTTTAAACCTGACTTGCTACAATCTTTGGCGTGCCATAAAAAGTAACTCTAGGTGTTGCAGTTCTAGCTTCATCTGCGATTGGAAGTGACTTAACTTTCTCCCAATCAATAGTTCCCTGATATACATATGTTCCAGGTGCGTCACCCATCGTTACATCTACATCGTGTAACAGATAGCCCTTGCACTCTGCATCATTGCTTGGGAATGGTGTACCGGCTGGTACAATCTTCATTCCGTTTGTGTCTGCGCTTGTTACCATAGTCTGTGGTACAAGGCACGCTGCACCCTCATAAGGGAAAAATTTTAAAATTCCTTTACCCTGTGTAAAGTCTCTTACGATTGGCTTTCCCATCGTTCTACCTCCTGTTTTAAATTACATAGCTGTTTTGACTCTCTGTACTTGCAACTGTACCGAATGAGATTTGTTCTGCATTTGCTACATCTGCTGGCTTTGAGTCGGGTTCATTATTGTTACCGCCATTGCTCGGATTCGGAGTATTGTTGAGTGCGTTTTTCTCATACTCCGCGATTGCATTGGCTTTCATGTCGGAAATAATCTTGCCAAGTGATGTTGTGTCAAAAGAGCCATCCTCTTTTACTACTGTCTTTACCTGTTCTGCTGTAATTCCAAAATCTGACATAGCCTTCTCACGCAAGTCTCTGACAGCTTTATCTTTCTGTAGCTTGGCTATCTGCTGATTGGCTGTCTCTAAGGCTTTATTTGCCTTTTCAAGTTCTGTCATATTACCTGCTTGTAAGTCATCAAGCTGTTTCTGTAAGTCATCTGCCGTATCAGCCTTAGTCTTGTACTGGCTTGCTTTGTTTTTTTCCTCAGCAACTTCCGAATTGTTCTGATTAAGCAAATTTGTAATCTGGTCGTCTGTCGCTTCTGGAAATAGTTTCAATACGTCATTTCTTGTCATAATTACCTCCGTTACTCACGCTTTTGTTACCGCAGGTCGCTCCTGCTGAGTTCTCCTATTTACCGCATAGGTGCAAAATTTTGTATAATAAAAAGCGACTGTCGTAATTGACAATCGCTGATTATTTAAAATATCTAAGGGTACATCTACACCCTGCTATTTCTTTTACCTGTGCCCCTAAAGAATGGTCTTTTGGAAACATCATCAGTGAATTTCCAACCTCAAACGGCTCAAAAATATCAATTCTCTTTCTGTCAACTTCTGCATGTGTAGGTCTGACATGTGAATCTTCTTTTGAACGCCACTCTTTTGTTTTGTAGCCCTGTTTCACCATATCGGTTTGCAATCTGTAATTGCCGACTGCATTAGCTTCATTCGCAGCTACATTTTTTGCCCGCTTTTGTGAAGTAAAATACTCTACGTCAGTATTTTGCGTGGTAGCGTCAACTACCTCATTCACAATGTACCGAGCATAGTCTGTAATATATGAGGGTGTTTTCTTTGCCTTACAATACTGCGTGGCAATGCTCTCATATCTGATAATAAATTCTTTGGTGATAGTGGTTATCTCTGTTTCTTCCTTGCCGGATAACAAGGCAAATAGCATAACAAAGATTTTTTCAAACTTTTCAGCAAGTTTTTTTCTATCTTCCTTTTCCTCGTCAGATAAATCCATCTCACCAAAATATGTGTCATAATCTATGTCTTGTATTTCATTTTTGTTAAGTGCGTGGATTTCGTCTGCCATATCAAGCTCCAAAATAAATTGACAGCCAATTATTCATCGGCTGTCTTTCCATTGTTCTTATCATTGTTATTATTGTTAGGTATAGCTGTTGTCGGCTGTTCTTCCGGGAATAGCATTTCCATACGCTTAGCGCTTTCAAGAGTGACTTGTTCAGGGTCGCTAAACATATCAATCGTCTTGACAGCCCTCTTGTAATTGATACCGCACCTAAGTAATATTTCAAGCACCTCTGCTTTAACAAGCATGTTATCTAGCTTATTATGATTAATGTGTATCTCAACATCACTAGGCATAAGCGTAAAGCCCTTATTAATTCTCAGCCTGTTAAGAATAAGCCTAAGTGCCATTCTCTCCGATTTCTTAAGGATAGGCTCATTAATAGCCGTTCTAAGCCCAGCGTCATAATGCCCGTTTCGTAGTTCTACGGCAGAACCGGTATCACCGCCTGTATTGCCCTGACGATTTGCAAGACCTTGAATGCTTAAAAATCTTTCAAAGAGGTCAGTGAATACCACTTGTCCCTCTGTCTGATTAAGCTCGCTCGTCATTACATCAACATCAGCCTTGTTATCTGAACCATTGTTAGATTTAACTACCAATGCTCCCTCTTGTCGCATTTTTCTGAATGTGTCTATGTCAATCTCGCAATTAACAAATTTCACCCATGCGGAAACAAATTGCTCGACACCATTAATTCTGTCCGATGTAAGCACGTTAATAGCGTCTGTGATTGCAATAGTCATTTCAATGTCAGATAACCGCCTTGCATTGTTTGGATATTCAATCACCGGGATTGCTCTATTGCCGTTTATTCCGCTTGCATAAATCTTGTCGTTGCGAATATCGAACCACTCATTGTCAGTGAACACATAGTATATGTTCGCTCCGTTCTCGTCCTCTCCGATTTGACAAGAGAATGCCGGACGTCCGTTTGAGTAGTACACAACAAACGTATACATTGGATTTTCAGACGATAAATAAAAATCGCTTTCATCGAGCAACTGCCCTTGCCCATCGTCATTACCGATAAATCTGTAGCCGGTACCGCATATGCTCCTCCAGCGATGTATGTCTATGTCGCACTCCTGTTTGCTTTCCGAGTCCATTGTAATGTTAAGCTGTGTGATTTCTTCCGACTTGTGGTTATCGGTACCACGCAATACATATTGGATTGGCTCGGCACACATCTCTGCGGTTTTGCGCTCAACAAGCTCATACGCAAGATTTACGGCAATCTTGTTATTGATTTCCGGACGATTTACCTTTTGCCGATACAAAATCGGTTGGTCACCACGATAGTATCTGTCAAGATACTCAATCTCAATAGCGTTTTGTTCGTGAATCACAAGTGCTTTATTCAGTTCTTCGATTATGTTATTTTTTGTGATTTGCCTTTTACGTGTGAAAATAACTTGTCTGCCGTAATTATTATGGCAGACAGCTGAAAAAGGTCTTACGTTTTTATGCGCATATCTATACATCAATAAAACCTCATGCCACTTGCAGAAGTTCTCTGTGGAACCTCTTTTATTTGAAGTTCTTGTGTGCCAGCCCAAAACCATATCCATTTACGGCAGTGCGTACACATTACCTTGTGGTGCTTCTTATCATTTTTATTCACCCACGTTAATAGCTTTCCGCAACGAGGGCACATTACACTCCGTTTTCCTGTTGGTACAATATTAATATTCTGATTATTCATGTCACCCTCGCTTCACTAAAAATGGCGCCCACAATCTGTGAGTGCCATTTTTAAAAGAGATTTTCGTAATGAACGAATTACATTTTTTTCATCTTACACATTATCACATTCTAAGCGAACCGAACGAACAAACTTACATTTTCTTAAAAAATCTTTCAAACTCCATTCTTACGCTATCTGCCGTGGCTTTACCGCCAAGCGCATATGCCGTCTGTAACCATGATTTATTTTCCAAAAATCTAAAATTAATTATTCTTCTCATTCTGCTATCATCAAGGCTTGCTATAAACTCCTCTACATCGTTTGTCTTTTCAAGCAAATCATCTTGTAAAAGCTGTAACGTAGTCATTCTCGAGTACAATAATGTGCGCTTGCGTCCGTATTCGGGGTATGGTACACCCTCGATTTTAAAGTGCTGTGTGCCACCCATGCCTCCTGACACAGTGTCAATCACGCTTTCTCCACTTTCTATCTTTTTAAGGTCATCTTGCAATTTAGCAATTTTCTTTCTAACCTCTTTGATTTCCTCTTGTAAGTCTGAATACTGTGATAAAACTTCCTTTGTCATTAATAAAGCCCTCCTCTGAACGGATTGTGTACTGCTTCAACCTTTGCTATCCTACTGCCTTGTGTCGTTCTTAAGGCAAAGTTTGAAAAAACATCAGGAACATCATCAAGCTGTTTTTTGCCTGTTACTGAATATCGTTTCAGCAGTGATACCATTACTCCATAAGGCTCATTAGGCTTATAAAGTGATTGGTCTTTAAAAATAATATGTTGTAAAATCCAGTTAGAACACTGAAAGATACGTGCTTCTTTGTTAGTTTCTGTCGGTACATCAGTGATGTTGCATATCCACCCTTTATTTTCAACTCTCTTATTAACTTCCATAGCCACTCTGTCACCGCCGGCATTACGTTCAAACTCACACTCTTGTACCTGATTATTGACTAATGTGTTTGTCGCATTTTCATACTGCATTTCATAGTCTGCCGTATTATCGCACACGCAATCAACGCAGTAATAGTCCTCGCCATATTTTTGTAGTATTGGCATAACAAAATAGTCTGTGCCTTTTCCTTTTGTATCGCATTGAGCTGTGATAATTTCCGGCTCGCCATGTGGCAGATTGAAATATCTGCGGATTTTATCATCGGGAAACAATAAGCCCTCACGCTCAATAGGTTCCTGTTTATACAAACATCGGTAAGAGATTTCGTCCATGAGTAATTGTTGGTCGGCAAAAAACTCTTTCGTAAAACCGCCATACTCATAATCAAAATTGCTTTCTCCTGTCACTGGGTCTACATCAGGAACCGATATTGTTTTGACTCTTGGATTTCCGACATACATGTTTTGAATGCGTCCGATAACATCATGTACGCTCCAACGAGTGGCAATATGTATCTCTTTACACGGCTTTCCGTCCGTATCTTGCGTCTTACGCTGTCTTGCGTCTACTGCGTATTTATCCCACAACTTATCAAGTATTGTAGGGTTTAAGGCTTCCTCAATTCCGCCTATCATATCATCAACTAGCAAAAATTTGCTTGCGCGGACTTTTCCGGCATTCTTACTTCCAACAGAAGTACATTGTACTGACGGAAAAGGTTTGTATTTGCCAATATTGAATTGCTTCATTTTAGCATTCGTGCTTGTAACTGATAGATTAGGGAAAATGTCATGCCATGCATAATCATCATCATTAGTAACAATGTCGTATACTCCGTCGTAGTACATTTGAGTAATATCACCACTATGCGAATAAAATAGGCTGTAGTCTTTTGGAAACCAACCGGCAACTGCCGAATGAAAAAATTTCTCAATCGTACTCTTTCCAGCTCCGGGCACTAGACTCACGCACAATATGTCGTATTTATCATCAATCATGCCTTGTAATGCGTCCACAAGTCCGATTTTGATTAGTTGTTTCCTACGTGGCATATAAAATCGGTCTTTAGGCTCACGCTTTTTCTCTATGTACTGAAAATAGCTGTCAACTATTTTGTTTTGAGCTTCAAGTAGCAAAACCTCATATTTTTTGTTTATCAGCTCATATGTGGTTTTGTGGTCGAATGCGTATTTTTCCAAATCCCAAATAGTGCCACTTGTTTTAGCCGTGCAGAAGCCCTCTATAAGCTCTTTTGCCCTCTTAGCGAGTTGTAGTCCATACTCAATATCTTTCTCGCCGTTTATGGCTACACTGCAAGCGTCTACATAGGCATTAATTACTTGCTCGTCTATTCCATTTTTCTCTATGTAATTTTCGTAACTATCAACTGTGGAAATAAGGCTCTGACTAGCCATAAGAAAAGCACCTCCACTTTTAAAAAGCAAAGGTGCTTATAGACCTCTGCCTATAAATGTTTTAGGGTAGCGACTACAATCAATCTGTAGCCGGTAATTGTTTTTATTCGTTTGCTTTGAAATTGTAAATCGGTTTTATAATGTCAACTATTTCAACGGTATCTTTTATATTTCCAATTATTTCATCCATTGTTTTATATGCCATAGGGCTTTCATCAATCGTGGATGTATTTACAGATGTTGTAAATATTCCGTCCATTGCTTTTTGATACTCTTCTAATAAAATGCTTTCTTTTGCCTTTGACCTGCTCATAGTTCGCCCCGCTCCATGCGGTGCTGAATAATTCCAATCTTCATTTCCCTTGCCAATTCCCAAAATGCAACCGTCACGCATGTTTATCGGTATTAGTACCTTTTCGCCTGTTTTTGCAGAAATAGCACCTTTACGAACAATATTTGTATCGTGTTCAATGTAGTTGTGAATTGTTTGAAATCGTTCCGTTTCTTTTGTAACTTTCCAACCCATATAGTAACAAATAATGCTCTGAATGGCTCTTCTGTTAATTTCCGCAAACTCTTGGCATAATTTCATATCATGTAAATACATTTCTCTATGTTTTCCAACAAGATATGATAACTCTCTAGGGATTTTAGTTGTATTTGTTTCGTAGGACTGCTTTAATTCTTTGATAGCCTTGCTGATTTTTCTTTCTCTTTTACATTTTTTGTATTCAGCAATCAATTTCTCACTATCTTGTTTGAAATTCGATTTTCCCGATATATCATCAATCGCCATTTGCTGATATATTTCTGCAACTTGCTTTCCGACATTTCTACTTCCCGAATGAATAACAAGATATTTATTATTCTTGCTATCGCTATCAACTTCGATAAAATGATTGCCGCCTCCCAGCGTGCCACAACTTCTTTTCAGCCAATCTATATTTTTCAACTGTTCCTTGCAATACAATTTTTCAATAATATCGCTTGCGACAGATGAGTTTTCTTCTCCATGAACTTTTCTACCGCTTGGAACATATTCTCTAATGACGTTATCTAATCTCTCAAAATCAATATCAATATTCCCCAAGTTTGTAGTAAACATCCCACAGCCTATGTCAACTCCAACAATGTTCGGTATTACTTTTTCTCCTAAATCAGCAGTAAATCCTATAACACACCCTGCTCCCGCATGAACATCTGGCATAATTCTTATCTTGCAATCTGAAAATGCTGGCTGTTTTACAAGCGTATATATCTGATTTAATGCTTCATGTTCTATATTTTCTGTAAATATTTTCAAATCAGCCATAATATGTTCCCCTTTCTGCTGATAATCAGCCATTTAATTCCACTGCCATTCCATTTCCTCTTCGCTAAGATATTTATGTCTCACTCTGTACCTGTCAATATCTTCTTCCGCAAATGTAATTATACTGTTTGCAAGTCTTACATAAACTTCGTATTCGTATTTTCCGTCTGATTTTTCCCACGTTTTACAAATAACTCCTATGTCCGACTTGTTTACAACAACAATATCTCCAAAAAGAAATCTAGGTTTATTCATCTTTGTTGTCCTCCACAATTCCATCAATTATTGCTCCTCAAAGCAATCTCTCAACGCTTGCCTGTCTGCTTCATTATCTGCCACAATAACAGGTTCATCTTCTAAAGTGGAACAATCTATAGGCTCACCATTTCTACCGCCTATTTCGTGCGATTGTGCTTCTCTAAGCGCTTCACGCTCTATTGATTTAATTACTTCTGCCATGCTCATTACTCAAACGCTCCCTCAAATCCTTGCAACTATATGTTCTTTTGCAAAATCTTTTTTAGCTTCATCGTAGATAACCGAACTATTTTTATCAGTTTTCAATCTATCAAATTCGCAAGTAACATTTATACCACCTTTGTTACTGCATTCTGCGTGATAATCAATAACACGCACTTTCTTTTGCCATTTCCCATTGGCATAAATCTTTGTGTAACCGCCAGCTCTTGTTTTGATTATGATTTTTGAACGTGTTTTCTTCATTTCCAATGCACCTTGAACCCTTTCTTCTTATACTCCTCTACGGCTTTTTTAAGGCTCATATCGTCCTCATACTTTTCATTCAGCATAATCAGCACATTATCTTTTTCAATGCCGTATATGTTGCAATTTGCAAGTTTCTTAGCCGTTCCAAGTATAGCTTTTGCCTGCTTGTGGCTCATTTCATAGGTTTGGGTTCCCATATTAACTATCATTTCTCATAAACTCCTCAAAATCTTCCATGCACTCATTGCATAAGTCGTAGGTTGTATTCAATACGCCGTTTCTCGTGATTGAGTTCACACCCAACAGTCCTACTTTTATTTCTTTTCCACACCTGTCACAAGTGTGCCATTCTTTTTGATGTTTCATTCTTCCACCGCCTATTCTATATGCTTAAATGTTCGCTACAATCATTGTCAAAAGAAATATAATACTTAAAAACCCCGTTTCTGCGACTTCTCTAATATTTTTGGATTTCTTTATGAGCCATAATGATAAGAGATAGTAAATAAACAATGCTATTTTGTACGATATCATTCTTTCACCAACTTTCTAAGCACCATACATAAACATATTTCCAAAATGAAAATCATCTAGTGCTTTTTCTAATTCGTCTTTGTACCTAAATGGACTTAAAGGACTTTTTATTTCTTCCCTCAATATAGGCGACATATTGTCTATCAAAATACCTTGTGTAGCACTTGCAAGATTTTGTGGTGGCAAATCTGCTAAAGCGCATAACTCCATTCTTTTATGGTCACATTTTTCAGATTTAGGACAACTTTTACATTTTTCTGTTAATTTACTTAAAGGTTCCGCCATTACTACACCAACTTTCTGCCGCAGATAGGGCAAAATTTTATATCTTCGATTTCAATTCCAGACATAAAGGGGTCGCTACATCCGAAAAATAAATGAAATGCATTTTCAAATTCAACGATTTGTGTTTCATTTTTTTCGGGATAATATCCGCCTCTAAAAGCTCCTTGCTTGATTTTTTCCAATTTTCCTGTTTTGCAACAAAATTCACACATGCTTCTCATTTCTCCTTCGCCTTAAACAGTGTGTCGGGGAATGGAATACCTAAAAAGTGCATATTTGCGTACTTCCTAAATGTCGGCACACTCATGCCGGCAATCTTTGCAGCTTGTGCCTGTGAACATCTGCCATATGCGTATTCCATCAATCCCTCTCGGAATGAATCAATATTTCGTGTCTTAACTCCCTTTGCCATATTTATACCTCCGCTTAGTACTCTATAATGCCTTGCGCCAACTGTAGCAGATAGTCGCTTTTAGCAAAATGCGTTATCGAGTAGTTAGTCTCTCTTCTATGTGTTCGTCTGAAATGCTCATTAACCATTCTATCAAGCCCAGTAAGCCCTGTTTCGTCTGCTAGGTAAACATCTGTCCACTCAAAGTGATTATGCTCTGTATCGGTCACATTAGAAAGCGACAGACATACATTAGTAAGTGTCTTATCGGTCAAGATTGGGTGAACCTTGCAAAAATAATTTTCGTACAGGCACATGTATCTGTGAAATGAGCTTTTAACTGTTCTTCTGATTGTCTCGTTTTCAATACTGTTGTCACAGATTTCAGAGAATCTATAGAGCATATCATCTATCTTTGCTTGCATCTCCTGTCGGGTGACCATTGCCGTCTGTTTCTCGGAAACAGATGTATGTACCTCTCCATCAATGTTAGTTGATGTATGTACCTTTCCTATAGTTTCACTTATATTATCTTTTATATTATCTATATTATTATTATGAGTATCAACTTTTTGAACACCCTCGTTCAACTTTTTTGAACACCCATTATAATTTTTTGAACAGGTGTTCAATTTTTTTGAACTCCGTTCAGTTTTTTCTTTTTCTTTTCGGATTTGCTTTCTTAATTTTATTTTTTTCAATTCCTCATCATCGGGTTTGACTGCACTATAATTGCAAAATTTTACTCCATTGATAGTTTTCTCCGTCTTTTTAATAAAACCATCATCAGCCAATTTGTTTAGAAGATTAAAAGCTGTTGTCTTTGAGCAATTAAGCCACTCTGCAACATAATTCAAGCTCCCTTTAAACTCGCTCTCATTGTCTTGCGAAAAGCCATATATTAAAGCATAAGCAATCAGTTCATTTCCTGAAAGACCTAATTCCTTTACCATAAACCCTTGAATTGCTATAAAATTTTCATTTTTAATTTTTGCCATTTTATTTACCTCCTACGAAAGATAATAAGAGCGTACCGCCTTATTCGCTCAACTCTACGATTAGTAATAACAACAAACAGGCAGTCGTAGTTCTGCTTTTCGGTAGCTAACCTAGTTTGTTGTAATTGATGTGGTGTGGATTTGAACCACACATAAAAGACTTACTTTCTCATAATGTCCCCTGAGAAATACTTTCTCCGTATTGCGTTTTGCAATAGACATTTCATAGCGTTTACCCATTCCGCCACACATCAACAATCGGTACACACCGACTAGCGCAGATACAAGGACTCGAACCTTGATAACGATTTTACTCGTTAGAGAGATTAGCAATCTCCTGTGATACCATTACACCATATCTGCGAAATATAACAGCCGTAGCGTGACTGTTATATTGAAACTGCTTTTGTCGCTACCTTTGTACAGTCTCTACGGACTTTCTATACCGTTTACGGCAAGGCTATCATAGTCTGTCGTAAGTTTAATCGGCAAGGTTGGGAATCGAACCCACGACAAATCAGCTAATAGCCGACTGCTCTACCACTGAGCTACATGCCGTTAATGAGGGTGAAGTCTAAGGAGTGGCTACACCCTCCGGAGATATAAATTTGTATGTGCTGTAGGAAAAGAACTAGGAAACCTACAGCAAAGGACATGTGAGGATTTGCACCTCACCTAAGACTCATATGATTTGAGTCGCCCTAGTTTAACAATTAATTAAGGGGGGTATATATGTCTACTCTGCCTATTACAGATGTCTTTACGACAGGTTGGCTTTCACGCTCGTGCATTGTGGGATTATACACGATTAAACCCTCACGAGCCTTGTGACGGCTCTTAACAGCTTTCCACTATGAGGGTGAAAGGAACTACTAAGTCCAATGTCGGGGAACCAAGTAAACCCCGAGCAGGGCATGTTGGATTCGAACCAACGTATGCGGGAATCAAAATCCCGTGCCTTACCGCTTGGCGAATGCCCTATTTATTGCCACATGAATGCTATGGCAAGTATTTGACCAAGCATAACCTCAACGCAAGTGAGCATTGCGGTAGTATCAGTTTTTTGGTTTAATGCTGAATTTGCCACCCCCAACACAGTTACTATCAGCCATACTGTTGTTGCAATTTTTAGTACAAACATGATTTACACCTCAAAATCTAATTATCTTCATTTTCTTTCAATATTGACTCGGCTATACACGCAAGAGCCAAAAACACTATTGAAACAGCCATTGAGCATCGGTCAGAAAAGAGTATTCCATAAAACATGCAGAATAAAATTATCCATGCATATATGCCTTTAAGGAACATTGGCATAAATTTATAAACAATCTTGTCGAAAATCTTCCATCTGCGCTTAGACTTAAGTTCGCGAGCTTTATCCATGTACCACTCTGCCTTGCTCATATCCTCTGCCACAGGACCTTTATGCCCGGCACGATATTTATACTTGTATGCAGTAATTTCACACCATTTAGCCACATCCTTAAGCCCGTAAATGTCAATCATTTCATCAATGCACTCTTTCCGGTCAGGCAAATTGTAGTGGCTAGGGTGATTTACCATTTCGGAATTAATTTTGCTCGACTCAAATCCTGTTAATTTCATCACTGTTAGCTCCTTTACTGTTATATATTATATATAACTAATATTTTATCGTAGTTGTATGTATATATGTTATTATTGTGTATGTTGTTTAATTAATATATAACTTATGTTATAATAATAAATACTGCTTGGTGCGGTTAAGGTATGAGTAAAGGCCTTTTTGTTTTGGCGGATATTTGGGGGGCTAAGTGGGGCGGTTTGTTGCTTTTCGTACACACCCCTAGGGCACCCAATGCGCACGCCGTTCGGTTCTCAAACATCAAGCGTTTTAAATTGTATCTATTGCATATACAATTTACTTCTATGCTTTCAACTCTTCGCTAAACAACTGTTTTGTGCATAGTTGTAATAATTCAATAGCCCTCAAAGCCTTATAAATCAAGGGATTAGAATTGTGTGTATTGTATATACAATTACTTGGCATTATCAACCATGCTATCACTCGATAATGCTTTAATATTCTGACTATTTGCACCGCCCAATTGTGGTAATTCGTTGGCGCTTAACGCTCGCGCTTGCTGTCTGCTATCGCTTGTGTATGGTGAGGCCCAGCCATAACGCCTATTAAGTATTGCAATTACTCCCACAGGATTCTTTGCCCCGGTCACGAGCTTATTTGATAGACTTTCTTCTTGATATTTCCTCAGTTTTTCCAAAATTTCCGATGCGGTCGAGCTTAGCGTATTTTTCCCCCAGTCATAAATAGTACTATCAGGTATACCAGTTAAAGAACTAAAACCCAATATACTAACTTCTTTATCATACTTCATACACATATCATAGATATATATATCTAATACATACATTACTAATTCAAAATTATAACTATTATAATTACTCTCTTTAAATACTTTATTATTTGTATTGTAGTTATCTTTAGATTTAAAATAATTACTATCAAATAACTTTTTTTGAATATAATATAAAGCGCTATTCCATACACTTTGAGATTCTTTTTTAATATCCTCAATCTTATTTACTTCACAAAATTCATTTAGATAAAATAATAAATCATTTTCATAAATTTCAATGTCTGACATGTAGCACGTCCCCCAAAAAGCCAAAATAAAAAAAGCCCGCACCGCTTGGAGCAATTCCAAACGATACAGGCTAGCCGGCATCTGCTTATTAATTTAATTTAAGATAATAATATATAATTCTACTTATTTTGTCAATATACTGATTATTGGATATATAACAATAACTGTATTAATTAATATATACCACATCGCACACATATATATTATTATATATAGAATAAAAAGCCGGTCATAAAAACCGACTTAAAAAAGCACTTGCTATTATGCCAAACTGTGGTAAAATAAGAATGTCTTTACAGGCGGATGGGCTTGTAAAAGGTGCTGTTTACCAATTCCGAACAGCCACGGATTGAAAAAATAATATTTTAAATAATGCTTTTCAAGCATTAAAAAAGAGGGGCTTTAATCCCCTCTTTTATCATTTTTACCGGCTCCATAGCATTTATAAAATGCTTCTGTTAAAGCGCCCAATTGCTCCGGTGTTAGCTCTTCTTTAAGCTCATTCGGTATCCACTCATAAGAGTTGTTGAAGCTGTCGGCGCAAGTACCTATTTTACAGGCCTCTTTGACCTTTTGCAACTTGTACATTTCTCCAAGTTCTTCCGTGGTTATATCTCCGCTTTTAACTGCTTTTCTGCCGTCTGCGGTCAATATTTCCATAGCCTTGTTTTTTGCTATGGTTCCAATTCCTTTTATTCTCATACTTGCGCCCCCTTAATCCTCTTCGCAATCCTCTATTCTCCAATTAGGTCTCATCCCTTGAGCTTCCCATATAAGATAATCTCTCATGTCGTCAATATCTTGTATCTCCGCCCATTTGTTATGCTCCTCTTCAAACTCTGCGTTTGGCTCAAACCACGCTTTGACCTCTTCAAAAGTCTTTGGCTTACTGTATTCAGCTCTGTTGTCTGCGTCAACTATTCTGTATTTCATACTCTTTATACCTCCAATTTTAAAAATCTACTTGACTACCTTCTAGAATTTCATCGTTGATTAAGTCCCACTTTGCAAAGTAGCCGGTTTTTCCTTGACTTGTTAGCTCTTTAACTCTTTTGTTTACTTCTTTTTTGGTGCTGTAAATTTCTTCATTGTTACCGGAGATAACAATATAATCATAGCTTTTCACTTTTTCCCACCTCGCTAGTTAAACTGTTTCTTTGCTACGACATTATATTAACATATTAAATACATAAATGCAATACATAATTGCAATAATTTTTAAAATGGGCACTCATTGTTATTGTTATTGTTTTCCAGCTCGTCCAGCTTTTCCAATACTAATTGATTTACAAAACCATTAATTGTCAGCCCTTGCGCCTGTATTCTGTCTTTTGTGCCTTTTGGCAGCATGACGCTTATTCTGTCATAGTTCTCTTTTGCTTTTTCATTCTGTCTCTTTACTCTGCTTTTATAGTTTTCAATCATTTTCTTTTCATCCATTTTTTACACCTCATTATATAAATTAATAATATCAATAATCACTAACAATAATACTATAAATAATATTGCTATACATAAATATATAACAATTAAATTACTATGTCAATATTAATTACATGTATTATTGCAATTATTGTTTTATTACTTATTATATATAATTTTGAAATTATGAATATAAATATTATTCTAATTAGTAGTATAAATATTTTTGCAATATTTTTGCAATTATGTATTGACATTACTAATATAATATGATAATGTATAGTCAAGTCGAAAGGCAAGGAACAAAATAAAAAAGCCTGTCGCAGAGCTGACAACCAAACGACAGGCACCAAACAAAATAATATGAAAGGCGCGTATATTATAACATACGTGTAAAAAGGTGTAAACCATGAGCAAGGAAGCATTAAAGACATTAAAAGAGACAAGAAAAGACTATAAATCAATGATTGAGTTTTGTTGTGACGATTTAGTACTAAACAATGACATCATGCCAGCTTTGATTTCGAGCGGTTTTGAGTTCGATATTTATTGTGGTACCGACTACAACGAAGAGGACGATTGTTACCTGGATGTATTCCAGTATTTTATCATCAATTACAGCGATGCCGAGAGATTGAGTGAATATACTAACGAACTTGTTTATTATTGCGAGCCGTTAGACCTTTATATTTTAGGTGTAACGCATTTCGGCACAGCTTGGGACGGAGTTCCGGCAAGTTGGAAAGACGATGACAACGAGTAATTAGCATTTAAGCCGGTGCAAGTTCACCGGCTTTATATTAAAGAGGTGTAAATATATGAGATATAAAATTGAAAAAATAGCAAAAAGAAATAATTTAAACTATAGCATTGTAAAATTCGATGGTGGCTTCAAGGGCTATGAATTTAGTGCCAATAGTTACAGCGAAAAGAGTTTTTTAAAGTCCTTATTTAGAGCAAAGGACTTATATATTAAAGGCAATATATACAGTTATTATTTTACAGTCATGTATTTAGATGATTACTTGAAATTGAAAAAAATTAGCAAAATGCAAAGTAAACTTGTAAATATGTTCTGTCAAGCGTTGCACAACGGCAAAACAGCGACAGAGGCCAAAAACATGCAATTACATTTTTGCGCGTTGTGCCCGGAATATTTCCCGGCATATGAAAATATTTACAATGAAGAAGCATGGATTTAAGGGGGGCACAATATGAGAGATTTAATCGAGCTTTTAAAGGCTTTCGGGCTTTTTGTGTCATGCCTTATAATTGGGTATGGCAGTTTATTTTTATTTTTTTATTAGAGAGGTGGACAAAATGAAAAGGAAGACATATAACAATATTATAAAGGCGAGTAAAATGATTATGAAAAAAGGCTATGAACAGAAAGAAGCGCAAGAAATGACTTTACGGATTTTTGAAAATATGGAACAATTAAAAAATGGAATGTCTGCGGAGTGGTTTATTGAAAAAATCGCTCCGAAAAATTACTTTATGGAGGTATAAAATAATTTATGAAAGTTAAAGAATTGATTGAGGAATTAAAAAAATGTGATTCGGATGATATTGTTATGTATAACTTTGAGAATGCCTTTACAAATGACAATTTTGAAAGAATGCACGATCTGCAAGAACGACACGAATGCGAGTTTGACTGCGGAATTGATGATGTGGCGATTGGTTCGGGAACTCTTAAAGGTTTTGTGTTTTTGCGTGAAGATTTACTGGAAGAATAAAAGCATTTAAGGCGGAGTAAATCCGCCTTTTTTTGCTTGCTGTGGGTTTTAGCCGGTTCGATTCCGGCTATTAGCTTTATTATAAGGCTTTTAAGACCTTATATTATTAATTTAATTATTTTATTTATAGGTGCTTTTATACAGCTTTACGGCTGTATATATTGCACTCCGTCCGCGCGTCCGGTAAATAATCGCGCCAATAGGTTTTGCAAATGCCTTTATATTTGCATTAGGCTCAAGAGGTGCAACGCCTGAAAAAATAATTGTGCGCCCTTTATAGGTGATTTGCGTTATTTTACACCTAATAAAAACAGATTAACGCACGACAGACCGCGAAAAGGTCAAAAAGCAACTATAAACCATGCACGAACAGAAAAGAGGGTTGACGGATGGGCAACGAGCTAAACAGTCTTGACGCTGTAGAAATGGAAATTAGAGCGCGCTACAACGGCAAATATCAAAGCGCGCCGGAATATCAAGCAAGCGAGCGAAAGACACGCAAAGCGATAACGGATATTTTTAGAGCTGTCGCGGATCGGGGCGCGTGTGACGATGTTACTGCACTTATTAGTGGCAAGGAATACCGCCGGGCGGCTTTTACTAACTACCTAAACCACAAAAACTATATAAGCCCAATAATTAAGGCTTGTTATAGATAGGGGGGCGTATTATGTCTAATTATGAGTATTTAGGGAAAAAGGAAATATATAAGCGCGTTCAGGCGCTAGGCTATGAAGTGCCGAAAATAAGTGACTTTGATTATATCAAGTACGATTGTATAGAATGGATGGAATCACACGAACTAAAAATCACAGTTCAAAGGAGCGGTGAATGGTTGCAAGTTGTCGAAAAACATGCACACGTTCACCCGGCCACGCTTTTTTGCGACTACGTGGCCGGAAAATATATCACGCGTTACTATTAGGGATATTTTATATCCCTTTTTGTTGTGTCAAAAATCAAGCGTGCAGCCGTTGGAGCTGTCGCAAGTTGTCCGGCTACGTATCCGGAGTATGCGTACATTGACAAATAAACAAAAATATTCTATGATTTTATGATATATACATTTAAAGCCGTGTATTTGACGATTTAAGGGCTTTAAAACGTGCTAGCATGGATTTTATCAAGTGCGCTAAAATAAGCCACAAAACAAGCCGTTTACAATGCCTAAAAATATAATTATAGCATTGCAAGCCGTCGAGCCGTGGCAAGCTGTACCGGGCGCAAGTTGTTACAAGTCAGGCGCACCAGCTCGCGGAAAATGTTTGAATTTTCAGAAAATTTTACTCAATTAAAGTGCGGTGCGAGTTCTTTGCAAGTTCTCGACAAGTTTTTGTAAAATTTTGCGAACGGATTTTTGAAATCAAAAAGTCAAATGTAGGGGGGTACTTCTCGAATCCTAAAATTTTTGGGGCTTTGAATTTTGAATCGCCAAAAAATAAATGCTCTTGGCACTGTAGTCACTCTCTCCTAGTTTCTCAATCAATTTCTGCCGCGTCATTTCCGGATTAGTCCGGTGTATGTATTCTAATAGTCTGTCTATTTTATCCATATTTTTGCTCCAATAAATCAAATATTCTGTCAGCCGTGTATACAATATTCCGTCCGTACAAGCTCATAAAGTCTGCGATTATTTCTTCTGTCTCTATGTCAATGTCACAGCCGTATGAGAATGAGTACACATGCACCAGCTCGTGGCATAGTATCTTGTCGGCCATGTAATCAGACACATTATCAGCTATCGTTACTGTCTTGGTTGTGTTGTCGGTTACTCCTAAACTTATAGTGCCGTCAGACCGCCTTAATTCGCTTGATGTGGGCTTTTTAAATTGTATGTGCCACAATATATCATTAACATTAATAAACACCTGTATACTCCTTTCTGAATAAAGCAAAAGCCACTAACCGAATATCAGCTAGTGGCTTTTTACTAGAGAAAATAGTGTTTATCTATTTCTCCACATTTCTTTTCCCCATTATAAAAATAAAAATCTTCAGCATCAAATTGAAATATGCCAAACAATGAGTTCTTGCTAGATAAATACTTTATTCCGTCTTTATCTATATAATATTGAGTGACCTCATTATCAATGGGGCTGATTATCAAATCTCCATTTTTAAGGTTGTTAAAAGTTCCTATTTTTTGTCTTTTCATGAATAGCCTCCGTTTTATCTAAAAGTAAATGTATTCCTCTTCTGATGGCTTCACCTTTTGTAAAATTGTGCTGTTCACAATAGGCTTTCAGCTTTCTTTCTGTTTCCTCATCAAGTCTGATACTAAATCTGCTTGATTTCGGATTGCCAACTTTAGGTCTGCCTGCTGGTGACATAAACATCACTTCCTTTCTTGTCACACCTTTATTATATTTATGTCACACCATATTGTCAAGCATTATTTTAAAATATTTTTCACTAGCCAATATTCAGTTATCAATGTGCGAAAAACAGGCTATGAGCATTACTACCCATAGCCTTAATAATTACAGTTTTGACGCAAGATTGCTCATTTTGGTGCGCAAAAGGTTGCGTTCATCGGGTGTCATGTCATTCAGAAGCTCCGATATGTCTCCGCTTAATTCACGGATGTACATGTCAAGGGCTTTCATTTTATGCTCTTTATCCTCTGTAGAAGCTCCTTTGTGCATTTCCTTTGTCTCGGTATAATGTCTCTTTGCTCTGTCATAATTGCTTTCACTCACATGTGGTGCAATCGGTTCAGAGTAGTACATTTTACCTTGGCTCTTATCCATGTCACGCATATACTCCATGTCGTTGTAGTTTACCGGCATGTGATAATAAGGCGGTTCCTCATATCCTCTGCGTATTCCATGACCTTTTGGGGCAAATCTGCCATTTGCATAGCGATATTGGTCGTAATATCTTCTGCCACTTTCTTCGCCATATTCTGCCTTAAGACTTCTTAGGAGTTCTTTGTCGTACTCTTCTTCCTCTTCATTAGCCTTTTTCATAGCCTTGGAAATTATTGAATGATACTCAGCTTCTGCAAGGTCTTTTATCATATCTACGACCTGTCCCATCTCGGAAGTGTCAACATTCTCAACGCCCTTTTCAAGCTCGTTGACAGCTTTCTCTGTAAGGCACTCCTGCATTTTGTGTATTCTTTCAACGTGCATACTCTCGCCCCCTAACCAATTCGATTTACTGTGATGTTAGCATTTGCAACACTGATAGCCTGTGCAGATGTATTCTTGACAGAAATTGCCTGACAGCATCCGCAAGGAAGCCATACATCTGTTGCCATAGACACATTGTTAAATGCTTCAACTGCTGTTGGTGTAGAGATTGCCAGTGTAGATAAGTCCGGCTCGCCCTCGACAGCAATAGCTAATGAAATTGCTCCTGCGGTTCCGCCTGTAGGAACTGCAATATTTCCGTTAAATTCTACTCTGTACTTTGCTTTACAAGTATTGGTAGCGCCTTTAAGGTTAATTAATCCGCTCCCTGTTCTGTGCGAAATATATCCTTTATTGCATACAGATGTTGGCGCATCTGTAAATAATACATTCCCATTTACTGCAACTGTCTGTGTTGCAATGCTTGAAAATTCAGCCATTTTTATTACCTCTCTTTCATAAAATAAAAAACCACCAACCGATATTAGTTGATGGTTTCTAAATTTGATTATGCACAATAACTCATAGCATATTTCTTGACGATATTTTCAAAAATAGCTTTAAGTTGTGGTTTTTCAAAGATAATAGCAATTTTTGTTGTCTCATTCTTAATTGCTGTTTTGGTATTGCCCGCTTTCTCCATGCGCTTTTTCTTATTGTCCTGCAATCTCTTTAAGCTACAATGTGCAGTGGTTTCCAATTCTCCGTAGAGTTGATTGTAAAGTATCTGATAGTCAATTTTGCTCTTGATTGAAATTTCACGCACCCTTGCATTGATTTCAGCTTTCCAATCTCCGATAGGCTGTGTAAATATCTCTTTCATATTGTCAACAGTCTGCTCAACTTTATTTATCTGCTCCGCCTGTCGTTTCTGTTCAAGTTGTTGCTGTGCTACTGACTGAAAGATTGTGTTGAACATTTTAAGCTCGGGTGACAATTGGGATATATCAATAGCTTTTTGCTTTACTCTTTCCTCTACAGTTGTAAAATATTCCCTTGCCTGTTCCGCTTTCTCTGAATTACCTTTAACAGATAACTTCTTGGCAAAATGAGCAGTGAGCTTGTAATCTACCGCTTTGTTACCCTCGACATCAATGTCGAACCCCCAATAATCCTCATTTTCTGTAGCAAACTCATTATCTGTAATATTAGTTTTTGCCCACCTTGAAAACTGCCCTTGTGCCAGCCCTAAAAAGTCATACAACTTTCTAGCTGTTGTCATACCCTCGCTATCAATGTTAAGTGCAACTTCAATAGGTGTTCTCATATCTATTACATTGTTAATCGCATTCATTATGCCACACCGCCTCTCTCTGCCATTAAGTGTTTCAGCAACAGTTTCTCCATATCGCCTGTCATTGTCTTTACTCCCTCCGTTGCGGTCGGATTTTCGTCTAATAACTTACCATATACAAAACAGTTCAGATAGTTTAGTGTGCTATAATCTCCTGTTTCCAATAGATTGTCTACCATATTGCAGATGTTGTCGTGTACTCCATTCAGAAAATACCAATGCTTATCTATAGACTTCTGATACACCTTTTCGGCATACTTCCTTATTTCCTCTAGCTCAATGCTCGTTGGCATACGGTCTAATATCTTGATAATGTCATCCTTGACTTTTAATGTGTCATACTCACATCTAAGGCCATCTAGCTCCCTTTTAAGCTCTGCCTTTGTCATTTCATCAATACTCTTGCGTTCTAATTCCATAATATCTTATCCTTTCAAAAAATACTTGATTTTCCGAAAGAAACTGATATGATAGATTTATCAATCTCTTTCGGAGTTGGTGCATTGAGTAATCGTGTGACGGTCAAATCTAGCGATTACTCTTTTTCTTTGTCTAAAACATTTTCAATCCCTTTTCTGACAACTTCTGTTCTTGTTACATTGTGTTTTTCACAATACTGATTAAGTCTATTGTTTGTCTTTTCATCAATCCTTGCCTTAACCTCTATTGTTTTTGGTTGTAATGCTTTAGGTCTACCTGTGCGTGGAGACATTTTAAACACCTCACTTTCTGTGGCACAATTAAAGTATATTTTATGTGGCACAAAAAGTCAACCCCAAAATTCAATTTCTAAAATCAAATTTACAAATCATCAACTAATATTCAGTTTTCAATGTGCGAAAAGGGCAAACATTATAGTCTGCCCTTTATCTTCCCGACATTTGTGTCGGTAACATCAAGTAATACTGCTTAGCAGACATAATCTCGACTAACTCTTGACTAAACTTGGACTAATCCTCGACTAAAAACAGTTTTTAATCGGTTTAGATTGAGTTAAACTCAATTAAGATACTCAATTATTCATTTTTAGCAATTACAGCCGGTATTGCAACCACAGCCATATGCATAAGCATTTGGGTTAGGCACAACATAAGCTGGAATAGCCGTAGGATTTACAGAGTTGACAATCTGCTGTGTCTGTGCTGTCATTGCAGTAGTCAGAAGTGCATTTTGTCTATCCTGTGAAGCAGAAAGTTCAAGTTTCTGCACCTTATCTCTCAAATCCGCATTTTCCTTTGTACATAAGTAATCAAGAATAGCCCTCGTTCCTGCCTGCTGACTATCAATGATGTCTCTTGTGTTGCTATTCATTGTGTTTTGTAAAGCACAAGTGTTAGTTGCTAAGTTGTAATTAATTCCCTGGATGGCTTCTCTCGTCTCACAGCAGCAGTTAGCAAGCTGTGACTGTAAAGCGTTGGTATTCTGCATATTAGCAACTGTGTCAGCGTTTACCGCCTGTTGTATGCCATATCCGGTCTGCATGATATTTGTGTTAATACCATTAAAACCTGTGAGCATACTGTTGTTCATGGCATAAAAGCCGTCACAAAGTCCGTTGGAAATGCCGTCTAACTTGCTGATAACTGCTGAATTATCAAATCCTCTCTGGATTTCACTGCCGACACCGCCATTAGTGCCACCGAAACCACCAAAGCCGTTACCCCAGCCTCCGAATATCGCAAATACTACGATAAGGAACCAAAGCCATGAGCCGTCATTCCAGTTATTTCCGTTGTTGTTTCCGTCCAAATTCGCCACGATAGGTACGCTTGGACAATTTCCTGTGTTGAACATCTGTTTTACCTCCAAAATTTATTTCATAAAGAGCCGTGCGCACGTTCTCTCATATGCTATATCCCAAAATTACCTCTAATCTGCTTCATTACATCATCAGGATTAATGCCTTTTTCCTTACATAGGTTCCTTGCCATTTGCTCAATTCCCTTGCTGTTTCCGCTTTGAGCCATGCTCATTGCATTCTTAATCATTGGATTTCCCATTACACGATTATTGCTCATTATCTGTTGCATTATTCCCATTACATTCATGCTTTTTCACTCTCCTTACTTTGCGTTCGTGGAGTTTTTCTTTGCGCTCCTAAAGATAATTGCTCAATTTTTTCTGATAGTTCGTTGAGCTTTGCCATAATACCCTCTGTGGCTTTCTCTGATAGGTCAAATTCAAGTTTTTCCGTGTCGCCCGATAACATGTCTGTCTTATCATTCAAAACCGGTTTAAAAGTCAATGTGCGGATTGTTCCGTCAGCATTCCAGCTCTTGGCATATATCTCTGTTAAATCCTGTTTTGGGAAAAATGCCACACTGCCATCCATCGGCACCTCGTTGGGATTGATAGTCTCAACTGCCTGTACTACTCTGCCACTTATGCCTTGTGTTGGTTCGGGCTGTTGGTATCTCTGATAGTTTGCCATTGGGTTGTACTGATATGCTCCATAATTAGGTGTATAATTCATCATTGGTTGCTGATACGGCATGTTCATCGTTATTTTCCTCCAAGACTTCCTCTATTGCTTTAATGACGAGAGACAATGTCATTAAGTCGATTTTTTGTAACTCACTTTTAGCAAATATTTGTTCTCTCACTTCATCGTCAAACATAACATCATCTCCTTATGCCTAAATTGTTGCATAAAAAAAGAGAAGAGCATTTCCATGTTCTTCTCTAATTATTGTCATGCATAAGGTTTTTCCATGTACCATTCATGTACCAATAGTGTACCATTTTTTGTTTATTTATGTGAATATATAACGAATTATATAAAATTAAGATTTCATGTGAAACATCGTAAAATTGAGGTATGTTGCGGTTCGTGAGGATATAATGAACTATGTTAAATACCCCTCGTAGCAACGATGCC